>Ga0255343_1003426_pt1 | contig 16898 bp, 15 predicted proteins | sample wastewater_treat_4_FD_192413 | JGI IMG/M metagenome (GOLD analysis project Ga0255343, IMG submission 192413) | Wastewater microbial communities from Lulu Island WWTP, Vancouver, Canada - plant16 | ecosystem: Engineered > WWTP > Wastewater > Unclassified | place: Canada: Vancouver, British... | reverse complement strand
GTAAGTCCGCCGCGGCTAAAATCGAAGGAAAGCGAAAGCCATAGAATTAAACCCCTTTCCTTAAAGCAGGGTAAAAGCGGACAAATCATGTGCTACAAAATAGGACTTTTCTATTTGCTACTAACACATTGTTTCTTTATATATTGCAGTTAGAAAGAAAATTTGTTACTTTTAAAATATGTTTAGTCCCAAAAATAGCGATGCGCAAATAATTATCCGCATTCTGATAATGTTTTGTGTCATCTTTGTGTCATCTCCTTGCCAGGCGTCAATGAAAATATTGAATGTTCGTCATTGGACAGCGCCGGATCATACACGCATCGTTTTGGATATTGATGCAGAACCAGTTTACGAAGTAGAGAAGAAAGAAAATCTCATTGTATTGAATTTTCCCCAAGCGTTTATAAATCAAGAAATACCTAAAGAAATTATATTGAATAAACCGGGAGTGAAGAAGTTATGTTTTTGCCGGGCGGAAAATGCGGTAAAAATTGAATTTCATTTGGATAATCATAGTGGCACAGAAGTATTTAAGCTAAAAAAGTTTCAGGGCCGGCCTGATCGCGTTGTTGTTGACGTTTTGTTTCCAGTGCCGGTCGTACAAGAAAAGGAGGCGGTGCAATCTCAGCCCGAAATTAAACGAACAAGAATAATTGTAATTGATCCAGGACATGGAGGGGAAGATCCCGGAGCGGTGTCAAGAAAAAAATTATACGAAAAAAATATTGTATTGGCTATCAGCAAAGAAATCAAAAAAGAAATCGACAAAATCCCCGGATTTCGTGCTGTCCTTACACGTACCGGTGATTATTACCTGTCTTTCAGCAAACGACTAAAGATAGCTAGGGATCTAGAAGCAAGCCTGTTTATCAGTGTTCATGCGGACGCCGCAAAAAATCGTAAGGCTAAGGGTTCATCAGTATATTCTCTGTCCACGGGTGGAGCCAGTTCGGAAGCGGCAAGGCTTTTGGCTAATAACGAAAACTTATCGGACATAATCGGGGGTGTCCCTGAAAGTGAAGGCAAAAAAGAATTTGACCCGATAATATTGAACATGTTTCAGACCAGCACGATTAATTTGTCGAGAAATTATGCTGACATATTAATAAAACACCTCAACAAAATAAACTGCTTAAAATTTGAAAGTGTTCAAGAAGCCCCGTTTAATGTTTTAAAATTACCGGATATTCCCGCCGTGCTGCTGGAAACCGCGTATCTTTCCAATCCAGAAGAAGAAATTTTATTAAAGAACCCAAGTTTTCAAAAGAAACTGGCCAAGGCAGTTGCCCTATCTGTGAGTGAATATTTTATTGGCAGGTTTCCGGAATATAATAAATACGTCAATACAGTGAATTGGCAGAAAGATGAAGCCATAAAAACGGAGACAATAAATTACACAATTAGGTCCGGCGATACGCTTTCTTCCATAGCAAAAGAGCGTGAAACCACGCTTGCGGTGTTGTTGAAGCTAAACAACATAGAATTAAGCGACAAAATATACGTCGGGCAAAAAATTCTTGTGCCGGTTACCGCTGCATCGGCGGTGAATAACCAGCAGACGGATAAATACTTAATAAAGAAAGGCGATACGCTTTCTTCCATAGCAAAAGAGCGTGAAACCACGCTTGCGGTGTTGTTGAAACTCAACGGCATAAAATTGACTGACAAGGTATATGCCGGTCAGAAAATTCTTGTTCCAGCTGAAAACAAAAAAGTTTCACCTTCAAAAACACTAAGAGCTTACGTGGTGAAAAAAGGAGATACTCTTTATTCCTTGGCGAAAAGTAGTTCTCTAACCATTGATGAGCTGTGCCAACTTAACAATATGAAAAGCAGCGACACGCTTTATCTGGGGCAGAAAATAAAACTGCCGCAGTGAAGACCAATAAATAGCGTATAAAGATAGGTGAATCGGGCGTTGGTTATTTTTCGATACGCGTAATAATATTAATTGATAACTGTTTTATTGATTAAATGGTTACGCAATAATACTAATCTGCGACTTTATGCTGTAATCATTAAGCGTCAGCCATACCGGCCATCATATCCCTGAGCGAGATATCAGGATGCCGGTAACGTTTTTTGTTTTTAGTGCTTTTGCCGTATTGAATCGCTTCTTCCGGGCACCATTGCAGACAGGCGAAGCACTGGTCGCAACGATGTTGCCAAGCGGGTTTTCCGTCAGTAATCACTATATTGTGTGTCGGACAAATTTTTTCGCAAATACGGCAAGTATTGCATTTTTCATCCGTCCAGAATGATTTGTCCATTTTATGAATATGCGGAAATGATTTACGGTACAGGAAAGAGAAAAGAATATTTTGCCACAGGGGGCCTTTCTCAGGCGCAACCTTTTTTTGCTTTTTGATATCTTCGGCAATGCGGCTGATTTTTTCCGCCGCAGTTTTGAATTTTGTCTGCTGCTTTTTTTCAGAAATAGCGCCGCCCCAGGGAATGTAATTGCTGGGCATATCGATAGAAAAACCGGCATCAAGATTAAGGCTCCTGGATAGAAGTAGCTTTTTCAGTTGTATCAATGTGGCGGCTACCTGGCCGGCATTTACAGCAAGGGCAAAATAATATTTGGAAGAATCGCTTTTGAGGCAATTAACAAAGTTGACGACCAGTCTGGGCAATCCCCAGATGTGCACAGGAAAGACAAGTCCGACAGTATCCGCCTGAGGGTTTGCCGGTTTTCCGGCGACAACAGGTAATGGCAATAATTTGACATTTCCTAAATTTTCGGAAAGCTTTTTGGCTGACCACAGTGAATTACCTGTACCGGTGTAAAAATAAATTTGAGTAGTCATTTGTTTGCTTAAAAAGAGATTGAACTTAATATATATAGTACAAAAAATAAAAACACACACGGGATGGTTTCATCCTGGCATCAAACGCCAAAGGAAGTCAATAAAAAAAGCAAATTTATCAATTGTTTTTTATAATTTATGAGCTATTTTATAAAAAAATAGAAAGACAGAAAATGTTTGGACGTTCCGTTACCCTTTTCAAACTTTTGGGTTTTCAAGTAAAGGTTGATTTGAGCTGGCTAATTCTGGCCGCTCTGATTACATGGTCTTTGGCCAGTGGGCTTTTCCCTGAATATTATAAGGATTTACCCGTTTTGTTTTATTGGCTTATGGGGGCGGGAGGGGCCATAGGGCTTTTCTTGTCCATAGTAGTGCATGAGCTGGCCCACTCTCTTATGGCCAGGAAATATGGAATTATTATGGCGGGAATAACTCTTTTTATTTTCGGCGGCGTCGCCGAAATGGAAAATGATCCACCAAATCCGCGGACGGAATTTTTCATGGCTATTGTGGGGCCACTGGCCAGTGCATTAATCGGCGCGGTTTTGTTAATTCTTACATTTTGGGCAGAGAATAAGAGTTTGCCCGTAGTTTTAAAAGGAGTTTTTGCTTATTTGGCCTGGCTGAACATTGTTTTGGCCGTTTTTAACTTGCTGCCCGCTTTTCCTCTGGACGGCGGCAGGGTTTTACGCTCGATTTTGTGGAAATGGAAAAATGATTTGCGCTGGGCGACAGCCATTGCTTCCAGAGTCGGCTCGGGACTGGGTATGGTGTTGATAATTGGCGGCATAATTTCCGTATTTTTGGGCAATTTCGTGGGCGGTTTGTGGTGGTTTATGATCGGATTGTTCATTCGATCTGCGGCGCAAAGATCCTACCAGCAACTTTTGGCCCGTGGTCTTTTTTAATCAAAGAAAGTTGAAGACTTTATGGTAAAAAACCCGTTAACAGTATCGCGTTCGTTGTCCATGCAGGAGTTCGTGGACAATTACGTTTACAAATATCATTTTCAAATGTATCCGGTGTTATCTTTCGGGAAATTGGTTGGATGTGTAGCGGTTCATCACGTAGCTTCTGTTCCGCGCGAGGAATGGTCCACGCAGACGATAAGTACCATTATTGCCCCATGCAATGAAGAAACATCAATCGGCCCGGATGAAGACGCCAACAGGGCACTGGAGATTATGAGCCGAACTGGCAACAGCAGGCTTTTGGTTGTGGAGGGGGATAATCTTGTTGGTATAATCACGCTTAAGGACATGCTCAAGTATTTATCCCTGAAAATGGAACTGAGAGATCTGGAAGCAAAATAAAAAAGGAGGCATTTATGACTTGTAATGTCGGTAAAACAGACAAAATCATTCGTTTGATAATCGGAGCGGTCATAGCGGCTTTTGGTCTTTATTATCAGAGTTGGTGGGGGCTTCTGGCCATCATTCCGATAGTAACGGCCCTCGCCGGTTATTGTCCTCTTTATGTTCCATTAAAAATCAACACCTGCAGAAAAGATACGTAAAAAGCACGCTTTATTGCGCGGCCTGAAAGTACATGCCGTTCTGCTTTTTGTTTCGCGGGAATTTGATATAAGGCCTGATTCTTTCATTGATGTTTTTACCGGTTCCGTCATAGTTGAGAGTGACCGTCGGAATGCCTGTGAGTTCCTCGATACGCGGCACCATTGCTTCCGTAACCGAACCGGCACAGCAGAAGGCCGGATTAGCTTGGACGAGCAAAGATATGTCTGGATAATGGCGTACAAGCGCCGCGATTTTAATCAGGTTGTCGGCCGATTCGCCGCAATGCTGCACTTTGAGGCCAAAAATGTCGTATATTTTTTTGTAATCTATATCTGCCGGTATAGAGGGCTCTTTGAGCAGCTCATTGAACGTCCGATAATAACTTTTTTCCAGTTGATTCACCAGAGCAATGAGCGCTTTGGCGTAGAGAACATCGAGAAATTCTCCCTCGAGAAACCATCGACGCATGTAGGGGGTAGCGATAAGCTTCGCAAACTCATTGAAGGGCGTGGTAATAACCTCACCTCCGTATTCTTCAATACAGTGAATAAGATTTTGATTAAAAACATCGTTGTCACGGGCGTATAAATCGCCAAATATGGCCACTTTTGGACGCGTTGTGGAGGTTATTTCAATTTTTTTGAAGAGATTAATTACTTTGGTAAGAGCATCGTTTTTGTTGTTGCCGTTCAGCAAAGTGTTGTAAAGAATATTTAACGATTGAGTAATTGCTTTATCGGTGACTCCTTTTTCTTTTTCATAAGGTCTGATCTTGCAGCCGATTTTGCGCAGCATCCCGCCGAACATGTATGCAAAATAAGCTTCGAGCGAAGCCTGTACGGATATTTCGCTTAAGGAAAAATTGCCGACATAAACATCAACGTTTCCCAGATATTTATTGGATGATTCCAGGAGAGCCTTGATCAGTTGAGGAAACATGCGGATGTTGCAAGCCACGTGACTTTCAAAGCACCAGACGGCGGTTTGAGCTGGATCTAGAAAATTATCTTCAATATAATCCGAATAGCTCTGTGCAATGATATTTACCGGCAGGCATTGCCCCGTGTTTGTGTGTAAGCCGCGGCGGATGGTTTTTTCGGAAAGGGGAACCGTACGCGCATCAATGCCTTCTTTTATAAAAACAGCTTCAAGAAGTTTCGAGGTCAACGGGTCGAAACTGGGGAAAAGCAGTGTTTTGTTTTTTATTTTACTTACGCTTTCGGAGCAAATGGGCGAAAACCGCTTGCTTATGACCTGCAGATTTCTGTTTTTGTGGTGATTGCGAAAAGACCTTATGGCGGCTTCAATACGCGTTTCATAGCCGACATTAGAGGCGTGTTCATCAAGCTCAAGAATCAAGTAGGGCTTACCGTATTTATCCATGATTCGTTTAAAATATTCAATAGTGAAAGAGTCCGGGGAACATTTAAAAGAAGTGATGTAAACCGGATAGAGACCGGGCGTGCGTGCAGAAAAAAGCGCTCCCTTTAGAATTTTAGCGGCATAGTTCCAGTGCACTCTTTTGAGCAGCGGTTCAATCTCGGTTAAATCTTTTTCGCGCAGCGGAAGCATGTCCTGGTAGAAAATTTTGATATTGAGATTTTCAAAAATATCCAAAACGCCTTTGTTCATTGTGCCTTGTAAAACAGTGTATGGCCTGCCCAAAGCAACGACAGAAACGTCTTTATCGCCGGGGGTTTCACGCTTGTAAATGTTGATTATCTTGCCGCGGCCTTCCTTATAAAAGGATAGGGCGGATTCATAAGCGTTGTAAATTTCCCAGTAGCCTGTTTTCAATATCGGCTTCAGGCAGGAGAATAATTCTATGCGGGATTGAAATGAATGATGAGCGATTACAGGCATGATTGTTTTGTTGGCAAGAGAAAGCGTCTTGATGCCAAAAGCCAGTGTTGCCGCGAATTGTGTGTAATAACAGTAATACCGGTAGGCGCTTTCTTCTTTATACTCGCTCGCTTCCAAATAAACCGGCAGGAAAATATAATCACATTTGCCGGAGAGGTTTTCCACATGACCGAAAAAAGCATTTATAGGCGAACAGAATTCCGCAGCAACGACTTTTTTGCCTGTTTTTACGGCATTTTTAAAATTATCATCGATAACAGTATCCACGCCGAGAGTGGAAAAGAAATGGAGCCACAGAGGCATTTCTTCCGCAAGGTACAAAGCGTTGGGAATTCCAATTTTGACAGTGTTTTTTAAAAAAGTTTTCTTCTGCGGTATGGCGAATACTTTATTTCTTTCTTTAATTAACTGATAAAGTTTTTTTGTTTGGCCGACATAGTGCTTGGTGTCGTAGTCACGTCCGCATAAGAAACCGAAGGCCACTGTTTCTCCCTGCACGGTCACTTTATTGATTTTACAGTTGTTGAGACAAAGCTCACAGACTTCTTTTATTACCGGAATAGTTTCCTTGTATAAATTCAAACCCCGGAAACCTGACCGCTTTATTTGATTTTCTGACAAAATCAAGGCGCTGCCTAACGCACCGGCAAGATGGCAAAATGGCGAGACGAAAATAGGTTTTCTCAGATGGTGTTCAAAAGCCGCAACCAAAGCCTTGTTCCGCGCTGTCGCGCCCTGAAAACAAACTGTGTCGCCAATATTTGCCTTCACCGACACTTTGGCCAAATAATTTTCACAAACAGAATGTAAAACACTGGCGAGAACTTCGTTGACGCTATATCCCTCGGCGAGATAATTGTTAATATCTCTTTCCATAAAAACCGTGCAACGGTCGCTGGATATGGGAGAAGGTGTATTCATGGCGCGCTGAGAATAATGAGAAAGTTCAACACCAAGTTTGGCCGCTTGTTCTTCAATAAAACTGCCGGTTCCCGCGGCGCAAACATTGTTCATGACGGAAAATGTGACCATGCCGTTGTTCAACGTGGTGAATTTGGAATCCTGTCCACCGATTTCAATAATTGTGTCTGTATCAGGATTGAGTTCATAAGCGGCACGCGCATGAGACGTTATTTCATCGATAATTAAATCGGCTTTGATGATTTTGCCAATAAATTTTCTTCCCGAACCTGTTGTGCCGGCGCCTAGAAAAACAAAATCGGTTTTGTTTAGACAGGCGATATTGTCAATTGCCTCAAAAAGGGACTGAACGGCAATCAATGGTCTGCCGAAAGTCAAAGTGTACATTCCAACAAGAACATCATTATGATTGTTAATCAAGACTGCTTTAGTGCTTGTGGAGCCGATGTCAATTCCCAAGTAAACTTCTTCTTTTTTTTGTAGCTGAGCATATATGTCGACTTCGATGGGAGCATGTTTTGTTTCCGGTGTGTAGAGGTAACTATTTATACTTTTGAAATCAGGATAATGCGAAATGGTCAATTGCAAGGGGGGATAACCATATCTTTTTTCTTTTTTCGTGCCAAAGAAAAGATCGTCTAAGCTTTTAATGACGATATTGCCCGTTGTGTTTTCTTCGATATACAGCAGCGCGGCGCCTATTGCTCCGTAAAGATGACTATGCTCGCCGATAATCGGCTCGGTGTTCAGAAGACGTCGGAAATGCTTTACTACCGCCTGGTTTTTGGAAACGCCTCCGGTAAGAATTAAAGGCGTTCGAATATTCTGATCGGGAATCAAGGTATCTATAATATTTTTGGCCAATCCTTCGCAAAGACCATCGCTGATTTGTCCTATGGAACAACCCTCCTGCTGAGCGTGAATTAGGTCGGTTTTGGCAAAAACGGCGCAACGCGTCGCAATTTTTGGGGGGGTGTCGTTGTTGCAAAAGGCGATAGAGCTGAGAGTGTCGATGCTTTTGAGATTCAACCTTTTAGACTGCTGGTCGAGGAAACTTCCCGTTCCTGCAGCGCAAGAAGAATTGAAACGAAAACGTTCATATTCTCCCTCTTTGTTAAATGTTATGAGACCGAAGTTTTCCGCTCCGATAAAAAGGATAGAGCCGACATTATCATGGTATTTTTTCACCGCGTAAATCGTGGCAATTTGTGTATCGTAACGCGGAATATTGCGCAAAATTTTCGGACCGGACGTTGTTGCAGCGATACCGCCGATGCGTGAGATGTCTATGTTGTTCAATGCAGAACGCAGCGTTTCGTCAACGGCACCTTGATGGAGGTGGTAAAAAGAATTTATGATTTGACCCTTTTCATCGAGAACGACAACGGAAAGCGCCACCGAACCGACGTCTATTCCTACAATATGCCGCATTAATTACCTTGGTTGTTGAAAGTAATTGTATAAAAATGATGCCATTTTTATTCTTGTTCGTCAATATAGAAGTTTTTAAAAAAAGAGTGATTAAAGTGATTCTATAATTTTTTACTTTATTAAAGATTGAATTTAAATATTTGCAGAAGGCACGGCAAGAACAACTGCTTTCAGGACTAATATAAGAATATCAATTGATTATCTTTTTTAAGATTTTCATGAAAAATTTCTTGTGTGGATAAGCAACAGAAAGTGGATCCAGTTTGCTGGAGCTTTTTAGAATACTTTTTGTATGGGAAAAGGTGTCAAAGCTCGCTTTGCCATGGTAGGCTCCCATGCCGCTGGATCCTACGCCGCCAAAAGGCATAAAATTCGAAACGATATGGAAAATAGTGTTGTTGAGAGCACCGCCGCCGAAGGAAACACTTTCGATTACTTTATCCTGAACGGTTTTCATGTCAGAAAAAAGATAAAGGGACAGAGGTTTAGGGCGCTTACGGATTTTTTCTATAGCGCATTCCAGTTCGGAGTAAGTCAACACCGGTAAGATAGGCCCGAAAATTTCATCCTGCATTATCGGTTCGTCCCATTGCGCAGGATGTATAATAGTTGGTTCGATATAAAGGTCGGCCGTATTAGTGTTTCCACCAAAAAAAATGCTGGCGTTTTCTAGAAAGCGGGAAAGCCTTTGAAAATGCCGTTCTGTGATTATACGGCAGTAACGCGGGTGAACCGCGGCGTCTTTGCCGTAAAATTCAAGAATCGCTTTTTTTAATTCGGAAAGGAAGATGTCTTTAATGTTAGCGTGAGCCAGAACATAATCAGGGGCAATACATGTCTGTCCGGCGTTTATAAATTTTCCCCAGGCGATTTTCCTGGCGGCAAGAGTCAAATCGGCATCGTCATGAACAATTGCGGGGCTTTTGCCGCCCAGCTCCAGGGTTACGGGAACAAGATTTTTAGCTGCTGCGGTCATTACGGCCTTACCTACGGCTGTGGAACCGGTAAAGAAAATATAATCTAAAGGTAATTCCAGAAGAGTCTGTGTTTCATTAACACCACCGGGAACTACGTGAATGTATTCGGGAGAAAAAGCTCCGTTGATTATTTTTTTTGTAACCATCGCCGTGTGAACAGATATTTCTGAAGGTTTAAGAATGGCCGTATTGCCAGCAGCGATGGCGCCGGCTAGCGGAAGCATGAGCAGCTGAAAGGGGTAGTTCCAGGGAGCGATAATCAGCACCGAGCCGTAAGGCTCTTTGTATAGATAACTTTTTGAGGGAAACAGAAAAGGAGGGGTCTTTACTTTTTCTGGTTTCGTCCACGTATGAATATTTTTAATCGCAAAGTTAATTTCATTATAGACTCCGGAGACTTCCGTAGCATAAGCATCCATTGCCGCTTTGCGCAGGTCTTTGTATATAGCTTCCAGAATATCATTTTCGTGCGCTTTAATAGTATTCTTGAGCTCGTTAAGAGTTCTTATACGAAAATCGATGTTGCGTGTTTTTCCCGACAAGAAAAAATCTTTCTGGGATTTCAATAATGAAGAAAAAGAATTTTTATCCATTTACCCACCCGACTTTTTGTATCCATTAAGTGTAGGGTTAATTCGGTTGCTTAGTAATATAAAAGTAACAGAGGTTGTAGTCAAGAAAAGTTCTTTATGAATCGTTGATATTTATGAAAAAGATTAAGGATCTGACACTGTCGCAACATACGGACCGGCCCGTATTTTACTGGCAGAATTTGAAATATCGGTATAATAGAATAGCTGATTCAGGTGTTTACAACGGATATCTTTGATTGTTTTAATGTTTGATGAATTTCCATAAGCCTTGACAATTGAAGTACAATCCATTAGCCTAACACATTAATTAAAAATTAAATTAATGCCGCATAAAATATCTTCAGGCAATGATCAAAAGATGTCGAAAAGTTTAAAAATAATTTGCTACCTGAGGAACTTGGGGGGATAATGATGATTGGCGTTCTTATCACTACGCATGGGAATTTAGGAGGCGAATTAATTAAAGCTGCCGAGCTTATTAAAGGGTCTCTCGGCGACGTACTGCATGTAAGCATCGATCAGACGAAAAACGTAGAAGACATAAAAAAGGAAATCGGCAACGCTATAAAAAAACTGGATAAAGGCCAGGGAGTGTTGGTTTTAACTGATCTGTTTGGGGGGACGCCGTCTAATATTTCTCTCTCTTTCATGAAGGAAGGGAAGGTGGAAGTGGTTACTGGCGTGAACTTGCCTATGTTGCTGAAACTTTCGGAAATAAAAGAAAACATGTCTTTGCGTGAATTTGCTTGTTTCATAAAAGAGTACGGACAAAAAAATATTTCCTTAGCTAGTGAATTATTAAGCAAGAAAGCGGTTGGATGAAATTTTGACGCAAAATTTGAACATAGAACTGGTTAGAGTGGACAACAGGCTTGTCCACGGCCAGATACTTGAATCATGGGTGCCGCATGTCAAAGCTCAATGCATTATTGTTGTCGATGACGCTATCGCTGGCGATGTTTTTAACAAAACGGTGATTAGAATGGCTGTGCCCAGCGAGATAGATCTGATTATCAATACAATAGAGGATTTTGTTCATAACTTTGTTTTTGAACGTAACAGTGGTAAAAACACGATAGTTTTGTTTAGCAGCATCAAAGATGTCTGCAAGGCTTTTGCCCTGGGGTTTCATTTCGATAAATTAAATATCGGCAATATTCACCACGAGGACTTTAAAGTTTGCTGTTCACCGTCCGTTTTTTTATGTGATACGGAAATTGATGATATCCTGAAGCTTTTGGAAAATTCGGGAGTCGCTGTTGAACTAAAAAGAGTGCCGCAGGAAAAGGCAGTAAATATTAAAGAAGCTCTTAAGAATTATTGTAAAAATTCTACATAAAAGAGTTGGTATTTAATTGTTAACAAAAATCATTTTATTATCTTTTTGGGGTGGTGTGTTCTGTCTTGACCGCGTTTTTATTCAGGCCATGATTTCTCGGCCGGTGGTAATTGCTCCTCTTGTCGGTATTCTCTTGAATAATATTTACGCGGGGTTGATTATCGGAGCCTTCATTGAGCTTGTCTGGATTGACCGGATTCCCGTGGGAACTTATATCCCTCCTAATGATTCTATCGCTGCGGTGATAGCCACTTCCGTTGCTGTGATTGCAGGGCAAAAAATAGGTGGTGTTTTTCCGCAATTAATTTCTCTGTCCATTCTTATTGCTATTCCTTTTGGTTTGTTGGCTAAAAAAATGGATGCACTTATAATCAAGTCAAATGAAAATCTTTCTGATATGGCGCTAGAAGACGCAAAAAAAAGCAATATCCTCAATATTGAACGAAAAGTGTTTTGGGGGTTGTGTAAAGTACTTTTTTGTACAGTTGGTTATCTGTTTATCGCTCAAATCATACTTATTCCACTGGTAATAAGGGTTTATCCGTTATTGCCGCCCAGCGTGATTTCAACACTGCTTTTTGCCAATTATTTTTTGCCGCTTTTGGGTATTGCCGTCGCGATAAATACATTCAAGCTACGCGGTGCAATTCCTGTTTTTTGCGCAATATTTTTAATTGTTGCTGTGCTTATGGAATTTTTCCATGTCCGCTGAAAATGATGTTCTTGAAGTAACTATTGATCGAATGAACATGGAGGATCTGCCTCAAATTTTAGAAATTGAAAAGGAGTCGTTTCCTGCGCCCTGGTCCCCAGGAATGTTTATAAGCGAGATGAACAATCCGGCGGCTCAGTGTATATGCGCGCGTGTAAATTTTCACAAAAAAAACATAGTTGTCGCATATATGATTTTTAGATTTGTAGTAGATGTGGTGCATTTGCACAATCTGGCGGTAAAAAATCAATTCAGGAGGCAACATCTTGCATCTAATTTACTTAATGTTATGGAAGAAATAGCGAAAAAAGTGGGAATTAACGCCATCACGCTGGAAGTAAGGCCATCCAACACAGCGGCAATAGATCTTTACCAGCAGCGAGGTTTTATAGTAAAAGGCAGAAGGCCTAATTATTACCCGGAAACAAAAGAAGACGCGCTCATTATGTGGGCTTATATAAAATGAAAAACGTTTATATTGGCGAAATATTAAGAAACGAGGAAGTAGCGCAGGATTGTTTTTTAATGCGCGTTGCTCTTCATGTATCTTTTACTGATCCCCATCCGGGCCAGTTTGTGATGCTCAGGGTTTCCGGTCTTGTCGAACCACTTTTGTCGCGCCCTTTCAGCGTCTGCTCTTTTGAACGTCAAAACAGCTCATGCTCGCTTGATCTTTTTTACCGTGTTATCGGACGGGGGACGCAGATCCTGGCCGGTTTGCTTAAGGGTACGCAGGTCGAAATTCTGGGACCTCTGGGAAGGGGATTTGAGGTAGCGGAACATAAGAAGAATATTGTCTTGCTAGGCGGAGGCATGGGGGTGGCGCCTTTGATGTATTTCGCAATGCAACTGGACAAAGATACCTGTTCATCATCCTCTGCCATGTATTTTTATCTGGGAGCGCAAAACGCCGAAGCTGTTATCGGGTTAGATCAACTTAAAAAGTTTTCCTGTACAATTGTTACTTGCACCGACGACGGCAGCATGGGAGAAAAAGGTCTAGTTACGCAGATATTTCTCAAAGACCTGAAAAAATTTGTTCCCGGGGAAACAATGATTTACGCTTGCGGCCCGAAACCAATGCTCAATGCGCTGGCTAAAATATTACAAAAAACAAAATACCCTTGTCAGGTCTCTCTTGAAGAGAGGATGGCCTGCGGCATCGGAGCATGCCTCGGTTGTGCCGTGGCGGTAAAAAGAAGTAAAAAGTCATCGTCAGCGTATAAAAGAGTATGCGCCGACGGCCCTGTATTCGATATTAACGAAATAGTTTGGAAATAAATATGTCCGAGACAAAGAGCATTAACATGTCCGTGAAGATAGGGACGCTGAAGTTAAAAAATCCTATCATGACGGCTTCAGGTACATTCGGCTACGGTGGAGAATACGTGGACTATGTTGATTTGAATAAACTCGGAGCTATAGTGGTGAAGGGCTTGTCTCTTAAGCCCCGGGTAGGTAACCCGCCGCCGCGCATTATGGAAACACCTAGTGGTATGCTCAATGCCGTCGGTTTACAAAATATTGGCGTTCATATTTTTATTGAAGAAAAGCTTCCAATTCTCCGAAAATACGACACAAATGTCATCGCCAATATTTATGGTGAAACGTATGACGAATATAAAAAAGTCGCCCAAAAATTAACTTCAGCAAAAGGAGTGCACGCGCTGGAAGTAAATATTTCCTGCCCCAATGTGCGAAAAGGCGGTTTGAGTTTCGGAGCTGATCCTAAAAGCGCCGCCGCGGTGACGCGCAAAGTTAAAGAAGTTACCGACCTTCCCGTAATCGTAAAACTAACACCGAATGTTACGGACATTACAGCTATTGCCGCGGCTGTGGAAAAGGCGGGCGCGGACGCAATATCGCTTATCAACACCCTCACCGGTATGTCCGTAGACATATTTACCCGAAGGCCTCATCTGAAAAACGTCACCGGCGGCTTATCCGGGCCGGCGATAAAACCTGTTGCTTTGCGGATGGTATGGCAGGTGCTGCAGAAAATATCCATACCGGTTATCGGTATCGGTGGGATAATGAACGCTGAGGACGCGCTGGAATTCCTGATCCTGGGCGCTAAGGCCGTGCAGATTGGTACAGCTAATTTTATAAATCCTCAAGCAACGATAGAAATCATTGCCGGCATTGAAAGATACATGGAACTTAATGGCATTAAAAATATCAGCAAACTCATCGGAACATTCAGATCGTAAATCAAAAAATGCGAATAAAATCTCAGGAAATAGTCAGCGGTGTGTATCAGATTGGCGGTTCGGGTATTACCTGCGCCGATGACGCGGCGGTTTATCTGATAGATTTTGCCGGTGAATTGGTGATGATTGATTCCGGCGCCGGCAGAAGCTTTTCGCAATTAATTGTTAACATAGAAGTGCTTGGGTTTGATCCTTTCGCAATCAAGCAATTAATACTAACACATTGTCATATCGACCATATCGGCTCCGCACCTTTTTTTCAAAAGAATTACGGGACTAAAATATTAATTCATGAACTGGACGCACGGCCTGTTGAGACGGGCGATTCTGTAAAGACTGCCGCCAGCTGGTACGGAACGGATTTCCCGCCAACAAAAATAGATGAAAAAATCAGTGGCGCGGGAGGAGTTCTTAATTATGGTCCCGATATTCTAAATTGGATTCACACTCCCGGCCATACGCCCGGTTCTGTTTCCCTTTACTTGGATAGAGGGAATAAGCGAATTTTATTCGGTCAGGATATCCACGGTCCTTTTCATAAGGCATTCGGTTCGGATATAAATTTTTGGAAAAAATCCATGCAGAAATTATTGGATCTAAACGCCGATATACTCTGCGAGGGGCATTTTGGAATATATGAGCCAAAAGAAAAAGTGCGAGATTATATCGAAAGATATTTGGAAGAATACGAATAAATCAATGTGTTTATCGTTTTAAACTGCTATTTATCTGGACAGCAATTTCCCTGACCCTGCACATTACTTCTTTCTCGTCAATCGTCAGAAGCTGGCGGTTTTCCATAACCACTTTTCCGTTTATTATTACCGTATCCACGTCCGCGCCGCTGGCAGCGTAAACAAGATGCGAATATTCATTATATAGGGGAGTAAGGTGCGGCTTGTCTAAGCCGATAATAATGATGTCCGCTTTTTTTCCCACTTCCAGCGAGCCGATTAATTTATCCAGTCCCAAAACCTTTGCCGCATCGATTGTCGTCATGCGGACAACTGTTTGCGCATTCATTACCGTCGGGTCCAAGCGGGCGACCTTATGCATTTTTGCGGCAAGCGACATATCTTTCATCATATCCAGGTTATTATTACTGGCGCAGCCGTCTGTGCCCAAGCCGACCGTGATTCCGGCGGTAAGCATTTCCGGCACGGGAGCGATGCCGCTGGCCAGTTTCATGTTGCTGGCTGGATTGTGTACAACCTTGCAATTATGCTTGGCAAAAATATTGATGTCTTCATTATCGAGACAGACGCAGTGGAAAGCGATGAACTTATCATCAAGATAGCCGATGTCCTGTAAAAAAGAAACAGCTCCCTTGCCGAATTTCTCTTTAAGCTGGTCGCGTTCCTCGTTATTCTCCAGGAGATGAATTCCCAGAGGCACATTGAATTTATCAGCCAGCTTTTTTGCTGTCGTAAGAAGAGGAAGGGAACATGTGTAGAGAGAATGGGGTTCAACAATTATATTCACTAAAGGATCATTTTTCCATTTTTCCAACAGCATTTGCGTGTAAGAAAAACCTTCTTCAGGGGTTTTTATATTAGGCGAAGGAAAATCAAAAAGGACTTCGCCGACAAGACAGCGCATTCCCGCTTTCTTTACCGCGCGTGCAGCTTCATCCTCGAAAATATACATGTCTTTGAAAGTTGTCGTGCCGGATTTTATCATTTCGGCGCAGGCCAACAGTGTTCCCCAATAAACCAGTTCTTTGCTCACGTTTTTTGCTTCCGCGGGGAAAATATAATTGTTTAACCAATCCATCAGCTCCAAGTCATCAGCGATGCCGCGGAAACAGGTCATCGCCGCGTGCGTGTGGCAATTTACAAAACCGGGCATAATCAGAGAATTTCGGGCATCGATATTTTTTTTGGCACGGTATTTCTTAAGAATTTCATCGGTCTTACCGACGGCAACGATATAGCTATTATTGACGGCGATGGAAACCGTTTTCAGAAGTAAGCTTTGTTCGTCGAGAAGCAGGGCTCTTTCACCGTTAATAAGGAGGTCAACTTCATGCATATAATCATCCTTTAAAAATCTTATTTACCTAACACATCTTTTTTTGTTTGTCACTTAATAGATGATTAATAATATTAATCATCTATTAATGATATCAATTTCTTGACACTATAAATCAAAAATAATATAAGCCGAAGACTTCTAAACGTTTGTTCACCGTATGCCTGGGTGGCGGAATTGGTAGACGCAAGGGACTTAAAATCCCTCGTTACCTGGTAACGTGCCGGTTCGATTCCGGCCCCAGGCACCAACTTATAAGGCAAACTCAGATAGATTAAATCAAAACACTTGAAATTTAATTTAGTCGTCCCTGAAAAAGCGATAACATATTGATATTATTACTTGGTTAACGTATTTATGTGTGCTATAATTGTTGGAAATTTAGGAAAAGGAGCTAAAAACCGGCAAATTGATGAGACCGAAAGACAACAATTTCGGAGAATCCGATGGGGACCTGTTCCGGTCGAGTTTGGAGCAGATACTGAGCAGAAGAC
>Ga0255343_1003413_pt1 | contig 16939 bp, 9 predicted proteins | sample wastewater_treat_4_FD_192413 | JGI IMG/M metagenome (GOLD analysis project Ga0255343, IMG submission 192413) | Wastewater microbial communities from Lulu Island WWTP, Vancouver, Canada - plant16 | ecosystem: Engineered > WWTP > Wastewater > Unclassified | place: Canada: Vancouver, British... | reverse complement strand
CTGAATAAAGAAGGGATAAACTTCACTTCAGCATTCTCTACAGCCATCTCTGACTTTAAAATTTCAGCAGAGACATCAATTGCCAACTGGTCGCCATTTACAAGCAGCACAAAGCTTTCCAGCAGTTCGGATAAACTTGAGCTGCGTCTTATAAAAAACGGATTTGTTTCGTTTGTTAAATTTATCTACGATGAAGCCTACGTAGACATGTTTCAGAATTTTGATGAGCAGAGAAATTTTTTAAAAGAACCGGAAGGTATATTCATAAACAACAACGATGTCGAAATAAACGTGACGGCAGACTCTGTGCCTGTTACGGGGAAAAGCAGTTTTAGCGATTTTAATATCAATCTTTCACTTGTAAAAGGTACGTTAACGACAAAAAACTTTTCGTTAAACGGATTTTCAGGACTTTTCGCTTTTAACATTTATGCTGCGTTCAGGCAGGATTATCCCTTTATAAAAATTACCGGGTCTCTTTCAGGCTTAGATCTTGGCGCATTATCGGCATCTTCAGAAGCAGCTTATGGTTTTTCGGGGATACTGGGCGGTGAGTGTAAATTCGAAACAAGCGCATACCGCATAGGGCAGGTTATTGAGAACGGGAATGCGTCCCTTTCTCTATCCCTGTCTGCCGGGTCATTTGAAAATTTTAGATTTTTAAAAAATATTCACGAAAATATAACTGCCAATGGTGTTGCATGCGATAATTTTGATTCAATTATATTCAATTCGGCTTCTTTTGATTTTGCGCAGGTTGGCGGAGAGTTTTATATAAGAAAATTCAACATTTCAGGCTCCGGGGTCAATTTAAACGGTTACGGTAAGTATTTCGGCGAGGGTGGGGGATTAAAACTTCCTCTGAGCCTGCAGGTTAAGAATGGGACTGAATATGCCAGAGTGCCCTTACTCATGTCAGGAGAACTGCTGGCACCCTGTATAAAAGTTGATTTGAGAAACAGTAAGGGTGAAGTCTGTCTCTAATCCTTCAATCCAATTAATTCATATATCTTAATAGGCAGCGCTTTACCTTTGACACGGATAAGATCAAGTTCTCTTACTATAACGTCATCCTTTACGTACTGATAGGTAAAATCGCTGATTATTATATTGGTTCCGTATATCTTGTTTATACCCTCAAGTCTTGACCCGAGGTTGACGTTATCCCCCATAAGTGTATAGTCCATCCTTGATGCTGATCCCATGCATCCCACGACCATGTCGCCGCTGTTTATACCAATTCCAATGTCCAGTACGGGCTTCTTTTCACGTTCCCAGACACTGTTGATTTCAGCCATTTTGTCCATCATGCGTAAAGCTGCCTGACAGCTTTTAAGTGCGTGATTTTCAATTTCGATCGGCGCTCCCCAGAAAGCCATTATGGCATCGCCGATGTACTTGTCCAGTGTGCCACCGGTGTCTATTACAATGTCTGTCATTGCCTGGAAGTAAATGTTCAGATGCTCAACAAGTTCTTCAGGAGTAAGTTTTTCTGAAATTGAAGTGAATCCTCTTATATCAGAGAAAAGAACTGTGAGTATCTTTTTTTCGCCGCCAAGTTTGACTTTGCCCGGGTCCTTGAGAAGTTCGTCAACAACAGAAGGTGAAACGAACTTTGAAAAGGTCTGGCGTATATATTTTTTTTCCTGCTGTTCATTTACAACCCTGTACGTGACAATCAGCGTGTACGTAAGAACTGTCTGAATAACCGGGGTTGCCATGGCCGTTATTACACTGAAGTGTTCAAACAACATGTGTGATCCAACGAGGTATGCAATAATAAAGATCAGTGTTGTAGTTAGAGACGAGACTATTGACATTCTTGGGATGAATATTCCAAAAAGAATAGCTATAGTCAGCATGATCAGTATATTCTGAAGATCGGTCAGTTTGTAGAGAAAATCCTGCGACAGAATCGTATTTATCGCATTGGCATGGTGCTCAATACCAAAAGTGGGTCCGTATGGTGATTTCTTTTCATCATTTGCAACGCCGGTTACCGCGTATATGGCGACCATAACTATTTTGTCTTTTAATGAATCATTCCCTTCCATGGTGCCGTCATTTACGAAATAGTAATAGGGTATATGGTTAAAGCTGCCAAATCCGCCTATGAAATTGACAGCCATGAAGCCATTGCTGTCAATGGGGATTTTAATTTCTCTCTCTCTGTTCGGTTTTGCCATCTTTTCTGCAGGGAGATTCCTGAGTTTAATATATTTTCCGGGTTTGATTTCGATATCATCGGGGCCTATACCGTAATAATCCATAATAATTACAAGGTCGATGTTTGGATAGTACCATCCTTTATATTTAATTATCAGCGGCACAGTCCTGTTAATGCCATCAAGTTCCTGAACAATGTTTGCGAAACCAATTCCTTTTGACGCTTTGATTAATTCGGGGAGGGGAGGCGTAACGTCCTTTACAAATTCAGGTGAATTATCAGAGGGGGCCACTGGAAAGCGCATTTTGTTAAGCAGTTCCATGCGTTGATCAATATCAGCGTATTTAACATCAGCTTCATTGTATTCAAAGGGATAATCAAGGAAAACATTACCGGCATTTCTGATTGCCGAAGCCAGTTCCTTCTCGCCATCTTTTTGGTCAATGAACATTATATCAAAAAAAATCGATTGCGGTTTTCCCGAGGCAACATATTTTGTAAATATAGAATGATATTTCCAGGGATATGGCCAACTGATGCCTTTAGCAGCAAATTCACGGACAGTATTTTCATCGATACCGGCTATTAAGATTTCTTCACGGGCTCTGGGATTTTTTTTGTTAAGCCTTACTCCCTCCTGTATTTTTTCAGATTTCTGTGATGGATCCCTCAGGTAAAACCTGAAATCTATGGAACCCCATTCAAGTCCTGAAAGAAGAGTAGTTTGCGAGAATATAAGAGATAAAAGAATAAAAACTGCAAATGTAACAAAACTGCCTATATATTTTTCAGGAAGTTTGAAAAATATTACTGCGAAGATAAGTCCCACCGGACCGGCAAGGAGGCCCGCGAAAAAAAATATTTTTTTATTAAGCTGAAGTTTACCGGCAATGTACAATCCGGTCAAACCTGAGATTAAAAGAATCAGCGCAACTACAGCGATCGGCATTATCTGGTTTGTCATCGGTTTACCCGCAGTGTTTTATTTACTTTATAATAAAGGTTAAAGTGTATTAGTCAATATTTTTTTAAAAGCGGACTAATCAATGTTAAACACAATATTCTCAGGCGTGTTCCCTGTTTTTGCGGTATACGTTTGTGAATTTTGATATAAAGTAGAACAGCCTTATATAAATGGGCGGGCCGGCGTTTATAATACGGATAGGATCGTCGATCATTTTCTGATTGAATTTATAAAAAGGCTGTCCGCCGTGAGCAAGCAGCAGGTATTCCGGTTTAATCATGCCTATTCTGCGGAGTGTCTGTTTCATCAATTCCGGGAACAGAACCGGTACAGGCGGAAGAAATTTACCCCTGCTGTCAATTATTGTATCTGAAACATAGAGTATCCCGTATTTTTTATTATAAAAAGAGATATTATGCATTGTGTGCCCGGGCGAATGAATCGCCTCCCAGTCTTCAAAACCTGGTAGTACGGACCTGTCGTATAGTTTGAAATCAGGACCGATCCTCTTGTTGTAGTAAAGGACCCTGTGTTTTGCTTTCAGTTTTCTTGCCATAAAACGGGACTGAAGAGTGTCCGACAGGTGTTGTAGTGTACCTCGAAAACCATGGTACCATTCGTCAATATCATGTGGTGCGGCAATTGGAGTTCCGAATCTCTTTTTGAATATTCCAGCCGCGCCTGCATGGTCGGGATGACAGTGTGTGACTGCGAACAATTTAACTTTTTCAACAGGGCTGTTAAGTGTTTTCGTAATATACTTATGTAATGGGTCAACGTCCGGGCGTGAAGCTCCGTCTATGATTAAAATTTTATCTTTATATTCGACAATATAATTATTTTGAACATAGCCTTTGAAATGATGTATTTTAAATTCTTTGAATTTCATAATATAAACTCCCTGAACATTTTGCAGAGTAAGAGGCTATATTTCTCCTGTCGCTAAAAGCAACCGGGGGAATTAAAACGATTGTTTCGCATTAATAAATATTTTCAGGAATAATTACTGATTAATTTTATATATTTTTAACATGCGGAATGATTCATTATTCTGCATATAAAGTCAATTTAAAATATACGTTTTGAACTATTTTAAATTAAAATTTTCAGGAACCAGTCTTTAACACTTTCGTTTTATTTTTCATTAAAAATAATTGTTTCTCGTTTTTTATATATATTATTCATGTTGCGGTAATACTCTAATCAGCAGATTAATAAATGCTAATAAAAACTTTTAGGTAATTTCAGATTTAAATACAAATATTTCTCAGGAGATGTTCTAATGACAAATGCAGACAAGTTTCCATCTGAAGGCCTGACGCCCTCCAGAAATGAGCTACAGGGGAGGGACGTTGAATCTATAAAAGAATCCTTTGTTTACCACCTGGAGTATTCACTTGGTAAAGATGAATATTCTGCAACAGATCATGACCTCTACTCAAGCCTTGCTCTGCTCACAAGGGATAGGCTGATGGAGAGATGGATTGAAACCCAGCAGAGTTATTATAAAAAAGATGCCAAAAGGGTTTACTATCTTTCTCTGGAGTTTCTTATCGGCCGCACCCTGGGTAATAGCCTTGTTAATCTTGATCTTTACGGTAATGCATCACAGGCCGTAAAAGAGCTGGGTTATGAGCTTGAAGAACTGCGGGAAAATGAATGGGATGCAGGATTAGGCAATGGCGGACTTGGCAGATTGGCAGCCTGTTTTATGGATTCGCTGGCCACACTGGAAATCCCCGCGGTCGGTTACGGCATAAGATACGAATACGGTATTTTTTTCCAGAGTATAAAAGACGGTTACCAGGTAGAAACACCTGACAACTGGCTAAAGCTTGGCAATATCTGGGAATTCCCCCGACCTGAATTTTTATATCCGGTCAGTTTTTACGGCAGGGTTGAGCAGTACACCGATGAAAAAAACAGGTCAAGGTTCAGGTGGGTTGATACTGAGACAATAATGGCCATGGCATACGATACGCCGGTACCGGGTTATAAAAACAATACCGTCAACAATCTCAGGTTATGGTCCGCAAAGGCTTCAAGGGAATTTGATCTTAATTATTTTAATGACGGTGATTATATACAGGCGGTTTCAGAAAAATCACGGTCTGAAAATATTACCAAGGTGCTTTATCCTAATGACAATGTTTTTGAAGGTAAAGAACTCAGGCTGAAGCAGGAGTATTTTTTTGTTACGGCAACTGTACAGGATATAATAAGAAGATTTAAAAAAACACACGATTCCTTTGATGTATTCCCTGATAAGGTCGCGATCCAGCTTAATGACACTCACCCGGCAATTGCTATACCTGAACTTATGCGGATACTGATCGATATTGAGGAACTGGACTGGGACGAAGCCTGGGATATCACGGTAAAGACCTGCGGGTATACCAATCACACAGTTATGCCCGAAGCTCTTGAAAAATGGCCGGTAAACCTTTTTGAAAAAGTTCTTCCACGCCACATGCAGATTATTTTTGAAATAAACCGCAGATTCCTTGAAATGGTCGCAGAAAAGCATCCAGGTAATGATGCGATTCTTAGAGAGCTCTCTATTATTGAAGAGGGGGTTAATAAAAAAGTACGCATGGCCAACCTTGCAATTATAGGCAGTCATTCCGTAAATGGTGTGGCCGCATTGCATACGGAAATTCTTAAAAAAAATGTCTTCAATAGTTTTTATGTAAACTGGCCGGAAAAATTCAATAACAAAACAAACGGCATTACGCAGAGAAGATGGCTAAAACTCTGTAATCCCGCTCTGTCGTCATTGATAAATGAAACAATAGGCGAGGGCTGGACCAGGGATCTTTTCCAGTTAAAAAAACTTATACCATATTCAGAAGACCAGGAGTTCAGGCGTAAATGGATGTCTATAAAAAATGAAAACAAGAAGTTTCTCGCCGAGTATATTTTAAGCCGTAACAATATGGTCGTCAATACTGAATCGATTTTTGATATACAGGTAAAAAGAATACACGAATATAAAAGACAACTGCTGAACGCGTTGAATGTTATTACCATGTATAACCGGATACTTGATAATCCATCGGGTAATCATGTGCCGCGAACAGTAATATTTGCCGGCAAATCGGCTCCGGGTTATTTCATGGCCAAGCTTATAATAAAACTTATTAATTCCATTGCTGACAGGGTAAACAACGATAAAAAAGTGAAGGATCTGCTGAAGGTTGTGTTCCTGAGAAACTATGCGGTTTCAAATGCCGAGAAGATAATTCCGGCGGCGGATCTTTCTGAACAGATTTCAACAGCAGGTCTTGAGGCATCGGGCACAGGCAACATGAAGTTTGCGCTGAATGGCGCGCTTACAATCGGCACGCTTGATGGCGCGAATGTGGAAATCCGCGAGGAGGTTGGTGACGAAAATATTTTCATTTTCGGACTTGATGCAAAGGGTGTTGAAAACCTTAGAAAGAACGGATACAATCCCTTTTATTATTACAATAACAATCCTGGCCTTAAACTGGCTATTGACCAGATACAGAACGGGTTTTATTCCCAATCTCATCCCGATCTCTTCAGGCCGATTGTTGATTCGCTGCTTCACCAGGGGGATAGGTACATGTTGTTTGCAGATTATGACTCGTACATTAATACACAGATGCGTGTTGACAATACATTCAAAGATACTGATAAATGGGCCCGTATGTCTATAATGAACACGGCCCGTATTGGCAAGTTCTCGGCAGATCGTACAATTGCAGAATATGCGAGGGATATATGGAACGCCAAGCCTGTTCCAATAAAAATAAAAGGGTTATAAAAGTTTTATTTCATAAGCCGGCATTTTTAGCCGGCTTTTAGATATATATTTTTTTATGAGACATAACCTATCTTATCGGAAGTTTCAAAGGAATGATTCTAAAGCAGGTTAAATAACGTCTACTGTTATCATCTCCATATATTCATCGGGACTCATAAGATTATCAAGTTCTGTCCTGTCCTTTATTTCTATTTTAAACAGCCAGCCGTCCCCGTACGGATCATTATTAATAAGTTCAGGTGAATCCTCAGCCTCCCTGTTTATTGTAACAATGATTCCGCTCACAGGAGCCAGAAGATCTGCCGTTGTTTTTACTGAATCAACAATAAGTACGGTGTCCATTATTTCAAGTTTTGTATCTACTATGTTCTTCACAAATTCGACGGATACTATTTCACCAAGGTTGTTCTGCCCATAGTCTGTCATGCCGCAGATACAGGTAATATCATCAATCATTCTGATCCATTCATGGTTCTCAGTATACAAAAGTTCATCTGGAATACTCATGCCCATTTCGGGTTTTTTCATAAATTTCTCCTTACTAGATTACTAGATTTATAGAAAATTTCAGTAAAGGCAGGTTGATAAATTATCAGTTCTGTCCGGCGCTGTAATATTCGGCAAGATTTTGAGCCTGCAGTGTAAGTTTCAAGCTGTAATCATTTTTTATTAAATCATTTAGTATTTGAAGCGCTTCAGATTCATTTTTCAACTCGTAATATATAACAGCCAGTTCGATCATACTTTTATAATAGTACTCGTTTTTTTCCCGGTCTGCTGCAGTTATACCTTCAAAATAGTTCCGGGCGTTGATTATATTTTTATTCTGCATTAGTGTTATTACGCCTGAATAGTATTCTGCTTCTGATCTGTAAATGCCGGTAACTGATGTCAGTTTAGAATAGAACTGTAATGCTCTTGAATAGCTACCCTTTTCAAAATAGAATTTTGCCGAAAGATAATTTATATATATGTCATTGGCAGGATATTTTTTCAGCAATGAACTGAAGCGAATAAAACTTTTTTCGTTCTTTTGGTCATAATGATACTTCATGTTAAGAAGAAGTGTCTTCTCTTCAAATCTTCCGGAAACAACACTCCTCATTCTGGAATTTGTCAGGTCTGAACCGGCTTTACCATTACCTGTTCCGAAAAGGTTTATTATAACGAGCGAATCTTTATCAGCCTGGTATTTTTTGGAATTTACATTTTCCAGAAGTTCTGCGGATAATTCATACGAAGCGTTCTCTGTATTTATAACTGCCAGTTCAAGTCTTGCCCGTTCTTTAAGTTCATCACTTTCGCCTGATCCGAGAATCTCTCCGTATATCTCCTGAGCTCGTGGGGAATCCTTTTTATCCCTGTAATAGTCACCCAGTAATATCATTGAATCCATATAAAGGGATGATTTTTCTTTTATTGCATCAATCAGTCTGAGCGCGGTTGTAATATCTCCGGTTTTAATTGTACTGTCTATAAGCATACGCGCATCGTTGTCATTGAGTATTCGTATATCATCCCATTTTAGCATGCTGTATACTTCTTCATATCTTTTAAGTATGTAGAGAGACCTGGCATTAATCAGCGGAATTTCTTTCCACTGCGATTCATCCATAGGAGGAATCCTTGAATTCTGAAGAATGCTTATTACCTTTTCGTACTGTTTTATATTGAAATAGGAATTTATAAGATTGTAAAATGCTATTCCTCTGTTCTCTTCTGTGCCGCTGCTTAAAAATTTTTCGTAATAGTTAATTGCACGGGGATAGTTGCCCTTTTCATAGTGCCTGTTGGCATATAGCAGATTTACCTGGACTGAATAACCGGATTCTGGAAATCTTGACTGGAGCATCGAAAAATATTTTTCAGCAGAAGGTGTATTTTTGTGATATAGTTTCATGGCAAAATTATAAATAATCCTGCCCATTCCCGAATAATCCGGATACCTGTTAAGCAGGTACAGAACCTCTTTTTCTGCATTTTTAAGATCGTCGGTGATCAGGTAGAGTTCCTCTAAAAGAAGGTGCGCTTCGAAAACATTGGAGGCATCTTTTTTACTAAGGTACTTTTTCAGGTTTGATATTGCAGTGCTGTATTTTCCCTTCTTGTAATTAACAAGAGCCATGTAGTATTCAGAGTCATTTAAAAACTTAGAGAATGGATGTTCATTTTTTATGCTTTCAAATATTGCAGACGCTCTGTCAATATCGCCCATTTCAAGATGCAGACGTGCGGTTAAAAAAAGAATTTCATCGATGTTCTCGTCAAAGGGGAATGTTTCTTTGTATGCGTCAAGCAGATGTTCCGCCTTGTCATATTTACCTGTTTTGATGTATGCCTTGCTGAGTATAACAAATATCTTTTTTTTAAGTTCATCATCTTCCAGAGTCGTATATTTCTCGAGAAATCTGACGGATTGAACAGGTTCTTTTTCAAGATAATAATTTGCCAGAAGTATAGCGCTTTTTATTGATAGAATGGTGTTATCTGCATTCCCCCAGATATTTACAAGCATTTCAATCCCGCTTTCGGGTTTGTTCGATCTCAGGATAAGACCCGCAAGTTCAAACATCCCGTCAGAATAGTAATCGGATTTTTTTGCTATCATATAGAACAGTTCAAGATCTGACTTCGCAAGAGTGTCTCTCTCCTGTGCGATGTAAGAGATGGCTCTGAAATAATACATGTCATAAAAAGGATTCATGCCTGCGAGGTCGCGCGGTATCGCATTAAACATCATCAGCGCTCTTTTGTGATCATCCTTTAACTGGTATATCCTGCCGGCCAGCAGCCGTGTCTCGGCCATTTCCCTTGTCCCGATTTTTGAAGTAAGGAGCGGGTAAAGCCTTTCAAGCGCCGCATCATATTGTTTGTTGCTGAAGAGCGCGGTACTGATTTTCAGAATATACGCAGCGCTCTGTTCCTTGCTTTCGCTTTTTTGTATCGCCCTGTCCCACTCAATTACAGCCTCTTCGTATCGCTGCTGTTTATGGTATATGGTCGCAATCCTGTCATGAGCTGTCATGGTTAGGGATCTGTCGTCGGCTTTTTCAAGGAAACGGTTGTACTCTTCAATGGCCTTCAGGTATTCATTCAGGTTGAAGTAGGATTCACCGATCCAGAACCGCGCTTCAACCCTGAGATTTTCGGTTCTGCATTTTGTCAAAAAGCTGTTGAACTCAAATATTGCAGGCCTGTACTTTTCCTGCTGGTATATGGTCCTTGCGAGATAAAACCAGGCCCGGTCCCTGTATTCGTCATCATTTTCGAGGGTCTTTCTGAAGAGCAGTTCTGCGGCGGAATAGTTGCCCGATTTGAGCGCTTCAATCCCCTGATTGAAGGTTATTCTTGAATCTGCAGCGCTAAAAAGAAGAGCAGAAAAGATTATATTAAAAAGAAGAACAAATCCGGTTTTTTTCATTATGGTCACGGGATAAAGTTTTTTAAAATATTATTTGATGATCCAAAAATATTAACCACTTAAATTATTTAAAACATAACTATCAGGTAATTAAAAGTTAAGCTGGTTTCAATAAATATAATTATAATTTGAGTTCTTTACGCAAGAAATTAATTGCATACAGGGCTGAAAAAGTTCTGACCCGTTCCCTGTTCCCTGCAAAAAGGCGTGTGACTGTAAATTTTTTTCCGCATATATTGAATCCGAAGCATACAGTACCTGCGGGTTTCTGAGGCGTGCCGCCTCCCGGCCCGGCAATTCCGGTTATTGAGGCCGACACATCCGCTCCTGTTATAGTACAAATCCTATCCGCCATCATGCGGGCAGTCTCTTCGCTTACCGCGCCGTATTCTGTTATTATGCCGGGGCTGACTCCAAGAAGCTCTATTTTTAAATCGTTGCTGTATGCTGTAACCGATCCAAGAAAGACGTCAGATGACCCGGGTATATCTGTCAATCTCTTTGAGAATAGTCCGCCGGTACATGATTCAGCGGCCGCGAGTTTAAGCTGTTTTTGCCTTAGCAGTTCAAGCAGTTCTTCTTCAGGTGAATCAATACCATCTGGGATAAGATAGGGATTCAGGGATTTTTTTATACTGTCAGAAATTTCACCTGCAAAGCTGAAATCATCTGATTCCGGTACAACAATAATGTCGCAAACGCCTGCTTTTGGAGTAATTCCCCATCGGACATTATACAATGAAAGTATGGGTTTGATAATACTGTTTATTTCTGATTCCCGTATTCCTGTAACTTTAAACAGCAGTTTTGCGGTTTTATCAAGACGGAATTTTTTTTCAAGATAAGGCATTACCGCGGAGGTGAACATTTCTTCCATCTCTGAAGGGACGCCGGGCATTGAAATCAGCGTGGTTCCGTTTTTTTCAATTATAAATCCAGGCGCGAGGCCTTGGGTGTTGTTAAGAATAAAAGATGATTCGGGATATGACACCATTTTTGAATCAGAAACGGTTATGGGCATTTTCATTGAATCAAAAAAAGACTTCATCTTTTCAAGGTGCGTATTATCAATTAAAATACCAAGTCCCAAAAAACGGCTGACTGCTTCAACAGTATTATCATCATCAGTCGGGCCAAGCCCGCCTGTTGTTATGACTAGATCCGCATTTGCGAACGCTTGGGCAAGCGCGGTGATTATTGAGTCAGTATTGTCAGGTACGGTGATGTGTTTTTTTACTGTTATAGCGGTTCCGAATAAGCGGGAACTGATAAAAGCGCTGTTGGTATCAACGGTTGTACCATAAAGTATTTCATCACCCGTTGTTATTATAATTGCTTCAGCCATAGTTTACATGCTTTCAGGCGCCGATACGCCCAGAATCGCGAGGCCGCTTTTAAGTATAATCCTTACTGCCCCTGCCAGAGCAAGGTATGTATCAGTTCTGCCCCTGTCGTCCGTAAGTATCCTGTGCTCAGTGTAAAACCTGTGAAAGCACTGTGCAAGTCTCATCAGATATGTGGCGATTTTATGCGGCTCAAGAGTATCCGCGGCATCCGAAATCTCTTCGGGGAATCTGGCCATGGTTTTTATCACTACTGCTGTTTCATGGTCAAGCAGGTGCTCTTTAAGTATATTTTCAGGATCCGGTACTATGCCCCTTTTTTCAGCTTCACGGAATATTGAACATATCCTCGCATGAGCATATTGCAGGTAAAATACCGGGTTTTCCGAACTGTCCTTTTTGGCAAGGGCGAGGTCAAAATCAAGATGGCTGTCGAGTGAACGCATAATAAAGAAGTACCTTGAAACATCAACTCCTACTTCGTCAATCAGTTCCCGCATTGTTGAAAAATTGCCAAGCCTTTTTGACATCTTTACAGTTTCGCCCTCCATGATAAGGTTAACCTGCTGGGCAATAAGTACTTTGAATTTTTCAGATGAAAAACCAAGAGCCTGTACTGCCCCGCTCAGCCTTGCAATATAACCATGATGGTCCGGCCCCCATATATCAATGAGTCTGTCATAACCTCTTTGCAGCTTGTCATAGTGATATGCTATATCAGCCATAAGGTATGTGGGCCTGCCGTCATCACGGACCACTACCCTGTCCTTGTCGTCTCCGTACGCAGTGGAACGGAAAACCTTTTTGCCCTCCTCGTCGTAAACATGGCCGCTTTTTTCAAGAGCTTCAAGAGCGGAAATTACTTTGCCCTCCTGATGCAGAGCGCTTTCATGAAACCATTGCCTGAAGATCACATTAAAATCGCCAAGGTCGCGCTTCTGCGTCGCAACGTTAAACTCTACAGCTTTGCGGGCGGCAAAGTCTGTCTTTTCAGTACCGGTCAGAGCGTCCAGTTCTTCGCCGAATTCGCTGTTGATCCTCGCTGCAATGTCTTTGATATATTCTCCATGGTAGCCGTCTTCAGGAAAGGCGGCTTCTTCGCCCCTAATCCCCCGTATCCTTGCGAGGACGGATTCGCCAAGAAGATTTACCTGGTTGCCGAAATCATTTACATAGAATTCCCTGTGAGCTATGTCGCCATTTGCTTCGATAAGGTTTGAAATTGTGTCCCCTATCGCGGCAGCCCTCGCGGAAACAACATTGAGCGGGCCCGTGGGATTGGCCGACACGAATTCAACATTATATTTAAGGGGATTATTCTTTTTTCTTTTGCCGAATGATTCTTTTTCAGCGTTAACGGTTCGTATAATTTCCGGGAAATAATCCGGTGAAATAAACATATTAATAAATCCGGGTTTTACTACCTCTATATCGCCGATTTCAGGCGCTTCGGCGCTTATGTATTTTTTAAGAATCTCTCCGGTTTCAATGGGCGATTTTTTTAAAATTCTGGCAGATTCAAGCGCGACTGGTGTGGCGTAATCTCCGAACTTCTGGTCGCGCGGATATTCTATTTTAACCGCGGGATACTCGGCCGCGGGAATTAATCCGTCAGCTACAGCTTTGCGTATTGCTTCTGTGACAGCCCGAAATAGGGATTCTTTTATGTTCAAGTTGAGCCTCGTCAATATAATATAATTCTGTAATTACTCTTTACATTATAATAGGTAGAAAACATCTTAAAATCCTGCCCGTCTGAATATTTTGTCAATCATAATAATGCGTACTGTTCCCTTAGGCAGCTATAGGGGATTAAAACGATTCCATTGCACCGAACTCGCCCTCATAGGTACAGCGCTGCTGGGTTATAGGACGGGTGACATGGTATCCTAAAAAGTTCCGGCAGGTTTAAAAACCTTCATCATCATCTATCTCGCCATCAGAAGCGGCAATTATCAAATCGTCCTTCATAAATCTTTATGCAAGTTCGCGGGTAGAAAAACCGGCGGTTTTAAAACTATGTGCATATTGTAAAGAATTTTACCTTTAGTAAGGCCTGTCTTTTAAAAAAAATAATTGCGTATTTATTTTAAAATATTCTATATAAATTTTCAAAAAAAGGGATTTATGAAAAATCTGTTGAATCAAATTGCATTTTAAGTATTCCGGCATTACTGAAATTTTCTGGCTCCAAAAATATATTGGCAGGTTTAATTTATGCGCACTTCAGGGAAGTTTGAACATTTTTATATCAGGATTTTTTTTTCATGTATAATCTTATTGATTCCCTTAACTCACGCTTTTGCAGAAGGAACAGAGGGTTCGGGGCATTCAAATATTATTTCAGGGGTTGGTATTGCCATACTTGCAGCAACAGTAATGGCATACATAGGCCATAAATTAAAACAGCCGCTGCTGCTTGCGTATATCGCCGCGGGAATAGTGATAGGCCCGGCACTTGGATTCGGGTTTATTAAAAACAGCGGTGATATTGAGACTATATCTGAATTCGGCCTTATACTCCTGCTCTTTCTCATAGGCCTTGAGATTGATATTAAAAAACTCAGAGACGCCGGGAAATCCCTGATAATAACAGGTATTACCCAGTTCCCGCTGACCGCGCTTGCGGGTGTCGGTTTTTTTCTTCTTGCGGGGTATTCTTTTTCTGCCGGCAGTTACGATCTTTTTTATCTGGCGGCCTGCTGCAGTCTGAGCAGTACAGCCATTGTCGTAAAACTTTTATATGGCAAGTTCGAGCTTGACACGCTGGCCGGCCGCATCACTTTAGGGGTTCTTGTTTTCCAGGATATCTGGGCCATTGTGCTGCTTGGGATACAGCCCAATCTGGCCGACCCTCAGGTTTTACAGATACTGCTCTCATTCGCGAAGGGCTTTTTTCTTGTATTTCTCAGTATGATGATCAGTAAATTTGTTCTGCCGCGAATATTCAGGTCAGTCGCGAAAATCCCGGAACTGGTGCTTATATCATCACTGGGCTGGTGTTTTTTTATCTGCGGTGTCGCGTCCTATTTTAATCTTTCAATAGAAATGGGAGCGCTGATTGCCGGAGTTGCTATTTCAACATTCCCTTACAACCTTGATGTTATAGCAAAGGTTGTTAATATACGCGATTTTTTTGTTACACTCTTCTTTGTTTCACTGGGGATGAAAATACCCAATCCATTTGCTGATTCATCGCTCCTTCTAATTGCCGCCGCCGCCTCTGCCTTTCTGATTGCTTCGCGATTTATAACAGTTTTTCCTGTACTCTACATCCTTAAAAACGGATTCAGAGTAAGCCTTCTCACTGCAAACAATCTTGCGCAGATGAGCGAATTTTCACTCGTGATTGCTGCACTTGGAGTTTCAGCGGGACATATTTCGCAGGATACCCTTTCTGTCATAATATTTATTTTTGTAATTACTTCAATTATATCCACCTACATGATAAAATATGATGACTATATTCAGAAATTTATCTCTGTTATTCTCAAAAAAACGGGATTAAAGGATTTACACAGCGTTGTTCAGAATGAAAACTTAGTTCAGAACAGGGAGATTGCAGTACTCGGTTTTCACAGGACTGCCAGTTCGTTTCTTCACGAAATTCTATCAGTTGAAGAAGATTGGGAATCTGTAATTAAGGAGAAGCTTGTTGTGGTTGACTTTAATCCCGAAATACATAAGTCCCTGCAGACTATGGGAGTTAAAGTAGTCTATGGAGATATAAGCCACATGGACACACTTCATCATGCGGGTTTGGATGATGTTAAAATAGTTATATCAACAGTTCCGGATACAATTCTTGTTGGTACAGACAATCTGAAAATAGTCAGGCAGATGAAAGAAATATGCCCGCATGCAAAAATAATTGTTACTGCTGAAAGTACAGACAGAGCTTTAAAGATGTACAATGAGGGTGCTGATTACGTAATTGTTCCCAGGGTTCTGGCCGCAAAAAAAATTGCATCCATGGTTAAAATGATGCTTAATGACACGGAGAGTGCAACAAAGAGTTACATAGAGAATGAAATCGAAATTCTTAAAAACCGGATGGAGCTTATAAAGTAGGATTCTCAAATCATTAATCATGCGATTTTTATAAAGAACCCAAGTCTGGATTTTAAAATAGAACATATTTTTTTTGCTGACAGCAAAATACTCTTATTTACAACCTGATAGGAAAAATTTCGGAGTCGTATAAAATGATATTTATTGGCAGGAAATCGCCGCTGCATACAAAAACAGCAGCCATAATTCTTTCACTGATACTTGCAGCAATTTTAAGCGCAATCAGGCAAGGGGCACCCGCGGAGATCAGAGCTTCACAGGTTCTGATGCGGGGGCTTTACATACCCAATAGCAAAAGCCGCGGCATGGATTATATCAAATCTCTTGTTGAAAAGGGTAAACCGCTCGGTATAAATATGCTTGTAATGGATGTTCACGCATTTGGAAGCACTGTTTATCGCGTTAATCCCGATGTAATTTCATATTTAAAAAGAGAAAATTTTTACATTGCGGCAAGGATAGTCTGTTTTCAGGATGGAATCAATAAAATGCCCGTTGCTCAATCTAAGCTTGAGCAGCTTTATTCACTCACTGCGGCTGCCGCTGATTCAGGTTTTGACGAAGTGCAGCTTGATTACATCAGGTTCGCGGATGACGGGATCCCCTATCCGTTGAATAAAAAATATGCCTTTATTGAATCCCTGCTCAGGAATTTCAGAAAGATAGCTGATGAGAAAAATCTAAAACTATCAGCCGATCTTTTCGGGAGAGTTGTCTATAACAGAGATGATTTTATAGGCCAGAAGGTTGAAATCTTCGCAAAGTACACTGACATACTTTATCCAATGCTCTATCCCAGTCATTATACAGGCGACCGCCAAAGAATGTCCATGCCTGGTGAAACAGTCCGGGAGGGAACAATTAAGGGGCTTAACCGTGTTGCAGGGATCAATGTGGAAATTCAGCCATATATACAGGCTTTTCCCTATAACATCCAGTACGCAAGGATGAAACTTGAAGAGTATGTAGCGCTGCAGATTAAGGCTGTTGAAGAGACCTCCGCGCGGGGATGGGTTGCCTGGAATCCTAATGGCGATTATTCTTCGGTGTTCACCGCGCTTGAAGCAATGAAATAACTGAAACATAAAAAATACCCGCTGCAGATTCAGCGGATATTTTATGCAGGCCACGAGGGACTCGAACCCCCAGCCCTCGGTTTTGGAGACCGATGCTCTACCATTGA
>Ga0255343_1003371_pt1 | contig 17092 bp, 14 predicted proteins | sample wastewater_treat_4_FD_192413 | JGI IMG/M metagenome (GOLD analysis project Ga0255343, IMG submission 192413) | Wastewater microbial communities from Lulu Island WWTP, Vancouver, Canada - plant16 | ecosystem: Engineered > WWTP > Wastewater > Unclassified | place: Canada: Vancouver, British... | reverse complement strand
GGCTGAAGTCCTATCGGCGTTCGGATACGCTGTGGATGCCGGTGGGGTCTTACAGCATACAAACCGCTAATACCCCGTAAATCAAGGCTTTGCGGGCTTTTTGCCTGATTATCCCCGAAACTCCAGTATTTTATTTGCAAAACAGACATTTGAGAGTTTTACAAAACTGCACAAAGCGGGCAAAGGGTCTGGTTTCAATCCACGCGCCCGCGAGGGGCGCGACAGTAGTTTAGCCCTTCGCTAGTCTTACTCCACTTGTTTCAATCCACGCGCCCGCGAGGGGCGCGACGCATATAGCAAGTGAATAATGAATGAAGGGAGAAGTTTCAATCCACGCGCCCGCGAGGGGCGCGACGACCTTGGATTTTCTTCTTGCTCTGGAGAGCCAGTGTTTCAATCCACGCGCCCGCGAGGGGCGCGACGATTCACCAGAGGGACACGACTACTGGTGTCAAGTGTTTCAATCCACGCGCCCGCGAGGGGCGCGACTCGGCCCTGATGCTGATTTTGCTATTTTTTGTGAAAGTTTCAATCCACGCGCCCGCGAGGGGCGCGACCCGTATAATGGAATTACGCTTGCAGATAGCAAGTGTTTCAATCCACGCGCCCGCGAGGGGCGCGACGTATCAGGGCAAAATAGTTATAGATGGTCAAACATTGTTTCAATCCACGCGCCCGCGAGGGGCGCGACAGTATTTGAGGGAGCGCGGAATTGATTGTTATATGTTTCAATCCACGCGCCCGCGAGGGGCGCGACACACTGACACGCTACTGCCGTGGCTGGTTACTTTAGTTTCAATCCACGCGCCCGCGAGGGGCGCGACATGTGCGTGGATTTTCTTTATCGTGTATCAAACGTGTTTCAATCCACGCGCCCGCGAGGGGCGCGACGTCAGTTAGTGGGGGCTGTGGCTACGGGATCGCTGGTTTCAATCCACGCGCCCGCGAGGGGCGCGACGCAACCGGGGCTAGCCCGCATTGATTTTCGGTATTGTTTCAATCCACGCGCCCGCGAGGGGCGCGACAAGGCGTTCACGTTAAGGTTCACGGTCTGCCCCAGTTTCAATCCACGCGCCCGCGAGGGGCGCGACGGCCAGAGGCTCACGGATGCAACATTCATCAATGTTTCAATCCACGCGCCCGCGAGGGGCGCGACGTTGGAGCGGTTGGATAAGCCGGAGGCTGTTATTGTTTCAATCCACGCGCCCGCGAGGGGCGCGACAATTCCCGACAATCATATCAGAGGCAGAAGTAATGTTTCAATCCACGCGCCCGCGAGGGGCGCGACGTTTCCAGTGTAACGGCTCAATGGCAATAGTCAAGGTTTCAATCCACGCGCCCGCGAGGGGCGCGACGGGTTCAACGTCGCCCCGTCTCCCAAGTGGCCGGGTTTCAATCCACGCGCCCGCGAGGGGCGCGACAGACATACCACTCCTGTTGGCCTTTGCTGTAAACGTTTCAATCCACGCGCCCGCGAGGGGCGCGACGAGCTAATCGCTCGCACTTGATCGCTGGGTTTCGTTTCAATCCACGCGCCCGCGAGGGGCGCGACGTAAGAACCGAGGCTGAATACAATCGTACCTACTCCAGTTTCAATCCACGCGCCCGCGAGGGGCGCGACGCCGGTTCGTTCATATCAATTTTGAATTTGATTTGTTTCAATCCACGCGCCCGCGAGGGGCGCGACGAGTTATTATCCATGAGATTTTTCATCCCATGATGTTTCAATCCACGCGCCCGCGAGGGGCGCGACTATACTCTGTGGTTTAATATATCAACTAACTTTGTTTCAATCCACGCGCCCGCGAGGGGCGCGACCGCAGTTTTGAAATAAATATGATATAATATATATGTTTCAATCCACGCGCCCGCGAGGGGCGCGACTGCCATGTCAATTCATGTGCGCTTTGATTACGACGTTTCAATCCACGCGCCCGCGAGGGGCGCGACAGTTTGATTCCAGGATAAGAGTGTGTGTCGGGTTGTTTCAATCCACGCGCCCGCGAGGGGCGCGACAGGGTATGGTGTTGAAACGACAACCATAAACTTGTTTCAATCCACGCGCCCGCGAGGGGCGCGACAAGTCATTTCAGCAAATGTCATCGCGCCCAATGGTGTTTCAATCCACGCGCCCGCGAGGGGCGCGACTTGAGGACTGGAAAACTATTGCGGTTGTGTGGGCTGTTTCAATCCACGCGCCCGCGAGGGGCGCGACGCTAACATAAACCGGGGCATGCGGGTGACGAAGGCGTTTCAATCCACGCGCCCGCGAGGGGCGCGACCGGCGCCGCATGCTCATTTGCTGGAGTTTGGCACGTTTCAATCCACGCGCCCGCGAGGGGCGCGACAGCGTGGTCGTTGGGTGCCCACACACCCGGGACGCGTTTCAATCCACGCGCCCGCGAGGGGCGCGACAGACATACCACTCCTGTTGGCCTTTGCTGTAAACGTTTCAATCCACGCGCCCGCGAGGGGCGCGACGAGCTAATCGCTCGCACTTGATCGCTGGGTTTCGTTTCAATCCACGCGCCCGCGAGGGGCGCGACCTGAAAACTGCAAAAGTGGTGTCCAGGACTACCTGTTTCAATCCACGCGCCCGCGAGGGGCGCGACGCCAGGGACATGCCTGATTGCGGTGGCGGTGTATGGGTTTCAATCCACGCGCCCGCGAGGGGCGCGACAAGCGCCGGATTTTACCAAAACAATAGACATTTAGTTTCAATCCACGCGCCCGCGAGGGGCGCGACTTATTCATGGGTCATTACGGCATTAAAAGGTGACGTTTCAATCCACGCGCCCGCGAGGGGCGCGACTGACGTGGACGGGTTTGATTTAGACATCGCCGGTGTTTCAATCCACGCGCCCGCGAGGGGCGCGACTTGTCTGTTTTGGCCTACTTGCAACAGTCTGGTTGGGTTTCAATCCACGCGCCCGCGAGGGGCGCGACTTGGAGCGGTTGGATAAGCCGGAGGCTGTTATTGTTTCAATCCACGCGCCCGCGAGGGGCGCGACAAGACCTGCTCAAACTCCGAAGCATATACAGGCAGGTTTCAATCCACGCGCCCGCGAGGGGCGCGACAACGACTGACGTATTTCGACGAGCATGATTTCACGTTTCAATCCACGCGCCCGCGAGGGGCGCGACTGGTATAAATGCCGTGCCTGCGGAGAGCGAATAGTTTCAATCCACGCGCCCGCGAGGGGCGCGACACGTAAAAAATCGATTTACGCGGGGGATATAGAAGTTTCAATCCACGCGCCCGCGAGGGGCGCGACGAATGTTTTGGCGTATTTGTCCACCGACGCACGTGTTTCAATCCACGCGCCCGCGAGGGGCGCGACGCAAGAATGGGCGTTGCCCCCGGGCCGCAGAAATGTTTCAATCCACGCGCCCGCGAGGGGCGCGACTAAAGAGGCTTGTGAGTATTTGCGGATACCACTGTTTCAATCCACGCGCCCGCGAGGGGCGCGACTTTAATGGTCATCAGGTGCTTTCCACCAGATATGTGTTTCAATCCACGCGCCCGCGAGGGGCGCGACCCAACGACTGACGTATTTCGACGAGCATGATTTCACGTTTCAATCCACGCGCCCGCGAGGGGCGCGACGTCGGCCCGGTATCTTGCCGTTGCCTCCGTAACGGTTTCAATCCACGCGCCCGCGAGGGGCGCGACCTGATAGTAGCCACAAGCTGTTCACCGAGTGAAGCGTTTCAATCCACGCGCCCGCGAGGGGCGCGACAAAAATAAAGCGAGAAGAACGCCGCAATGCCATCGTTTCAATCCACGCGCCCGCGAGGGGCGCGACTCTCTGATTTCCGGAGTGAGAATTACCAACTCCTGTTTCAATCCACGCGCCCGCGAGGGGCGCGACTGGCCCGCAAGCGGACAGACAGCTATGGACGCCGGTTTCAATCCACGCGCCCGCGAGGGGCGCGACGGGACATGCCTGATTGCGGTGCCCGAACAGAACCTGTTTCAATCCACGCGCCCGCGAGGGGCGCGACAGGGCATTATGAGAGAGGTTATTTTATGGGGTACGTTTCAATCCACGCGCCCGCGAGGGGCGCGACTTTTGATATGACAAGAGCTGATCACATAATCATTGTTTCAATCCACGCGCCCGCGAGGGGCGCGACTCATCCAACAGTGATGTGTCTGAGATTTGCGTGATGTTTCAATCCACGCGCCCGCGAGGGGCGCGACTCCGCCTGGCGAGTTTATATGCAGGTCGATCTGCGTTTCAATCCACGCGCCCGCGAGGGGCGCGACTCACCTGCGTATCCTCATCGACCGCAAACACTATGTTTCAATCCACGCGCCCGCGAGGGGCGCGACGTCCACGCTGCGGGGCGGAGGTCCTGCTCGAGCATGTTTCAATCCACGCGCCCGCGAGGGGCGCGACTGTTTAGAGCTAATTCTTTATAAACATTGTCTTCATTACATATACTGCGCGATGCTCTGTTTTTTATAGGGTCACTTGATTCAATTTTCAAAGAACGATCTTATATTGCTAATTATTTCCGCTGTTTACGTTTTCCGCGAACCTCCAGGGAAAAGTTTGTTCGTTCATGGTTCGCGCAATCTCCAAATTGACATTCAAAGTTCTCTATCAACGACATCACATACTAAATAAACATTACACGATAAGCGGCCCCTCCTGATCGATTGGTTTTTTTGCGCCCACGTGCTCCACACGCCTTTTCCAGTTCGAGCCCAAAAAGTAAAAGCGCAAACTATCCATCGCGGGATCAATTTCTTTAATTAAGCGGTCCCTAAAAACAGTCCACTGTGCAGGATCAACGATGCATTCAAAAACGGAATATTGAACCCGTTGACCATAGTCCTGACATGTTTTAGCCACACGGCGTAAACGCTTCGGCCCTCTTTCATCCTGCATGGCGACATCATAACTCACAAGAACCAGCATTATTGAAATCACCTCGCAAATTTCTTAAGTCCAAATAAGACCATCATCCCTGCCTTCGCCCGTAAAGGGGCAAAGGAGATACCGGAAGTGAGCATTTACTTCCAGATAAACGGGGGGTATCCGTCCAAATCGCCCCGCAAACAGCGTGCCAGCAAAAGTGCCTGAACATGAAAGAGCATGCCAATGGACACTTTCTCTTCCAGAAACGGATGCAAAATTTCTTCTTGTTTTCTTTCCTGATAGGCAACAAGCAACACCTTGCGGGTTTCGTCATTCATAACGACGGAGCCTGCCTCAGTCTGTTTAAATCCTTTGTGCTGCACCTGACGCAGATTTATGAGCGACAAAACGAGACGATCCGCAAAAAACGGGCGAAACTCTTCCATTAAATCCAACGCAAGGCCTGGTCGGCCCGGCCGATCACGATGCAGGAAGCCGACGGCCGGGTCCAGACCGACCGATTCCAGCGCGCTACGGCAGTCATGCACGAGTAAGGTATAAATAAAGGAAAGAAGGCAATTGACGTTGTCCATCGGGGGACGTCTGTTGCGCTCCTGAAATGAAAATTCGTCTTTCTGCGCCACGATCAAGTGGTCAAACACACTGAAATATGTATGTGCCGCATGCCCCTCCAAACCACGGACCTCATTGAGCGTCTGATTTAACTCCAGTGATTTGAGCGTACGGTTCAGGTTGTCAAGAGCCAGACGCAAAGCTTCCTCGTCTATTTTCCCTGAATGATCCCGCAGGGCCCTTTGAAGCACGGTCCGACAATTAGCAACCTTGCCGGTAACGAAGGCTTTTGCCAATTTGCCCGACAAGTCCTCATTGTCGGCACTTCGATACTGCTCACGGCGCAGAAGAACATTACCGGACACTGGGCCCTGCACCCTTGCGAGAAAACGCCCATGTTGATTCAGAAAACTTATACAGATGCCGTTTTCAGTGCAAAACCCCATCAAAAAAGGGCTGCATGATACATTACCGAAGCATACAATACCACCGATCGTATGTATGGGAATACGTAGGCGCACCTCCTGGTCAATTTTGACCGCCACTGTCTCTCCTTCCTTGGCCAAATAGGCGCCCTGCGTCGTTACATACAATGTATTGAGGAGTTTTTTCATTCTTTATCCAACACTCGCTTCAAATAATTTTCAACTGATCGCTTCTTCTGAATCGTTTGGGGCATGCATTCAGCAATGAGCGAACAGTTTTCACACCGCCTGCCATAAACCGGCCCTGGCGTCCGGCCTGATTCAAGCAGTGCATGAGTTTTCTCAGCGGTATCTTGCGTTTCCCACCGCAGTGCATCATCAAAAGCGACATCCAGACGTTTTCTGGTCTTGCCATAAAAAATAGCACCTGCCGGAATACGCACATTGCGCATTTCTTCCAGACAAATGGCCTGTGCGCAAAGCTGTATTTTATCGCTGTTATCCGGCTTGGCTTTTCCCCGTTTATATTCTACGGGAAAAGCCAGCCAGTTTCCATCCGTCTGACGATGGTATTCAATGACATCGGCCTTGCCAATTAGTCCGAGCGAGAAAGAGCGCAAAGCGACGCCGCGCTCTATATAAAGATCCCCTCTCGATTCATCGCCTTCTTCATGAACATGCTCATGCATAAGACGTCCCTGGGCGGTGAGAAGATTTTCAGACCACATCTGCTCAACATGGATCAGCGCACATTGCCGCGGACAAAAGGCGTAATGCTGCAGGGCGGAAAGTTGGATGAAGTCGTCTTCACTATACATATCACCGGCTATTACCTAATTATTTACCTAATTTACTAGTTATTACCTAATTTATGTTTTGCGCCATTTTGACGACCGTCCCCGGCTTAGACACCTTACATCGCCTTCGGCCTGCATATCTTTCAGGACACGGCGGATCATATCCACACTTACACCCGGCAGCTTTCTTTGCAAATCAGCCACGCTGAAATCGCCCGAAAATCCGTCAACTGCTTTTTTTACAAGCAATGTTTTTTCACCTCTGGGTTGCGGCATCTGCCTCATTCTTTCTTCAAATTCTTTATAAGCGCTCCTAATGATGAAACAAACAAAATTTATGTAGTGCCAGGGATTATGCTTCCCTTCGTGCCAGCCTTCTGAACTCAGTTTCAGCGTTTCGTAATACCTTTCTTTATTCTGCTCAATAAGGCGTTCCAGACTGACGTATCTGCCTACCTCAATTCCGGCATGATAGCATTGCAGAAGCATCAACAATCGTGAGACCCTACCGTTACCGTCGCGGAAGGGGTGAATGCAAAGAAAATCAAGATTGAACGCTGCCAGCGCAACGACCTGATGTATCATTTCTTTCTGGACAAATTCACTCCATGAATTGGTGAGCCCATCCATAAACAAATCAGTTTTTTTTGCCGGCACCGTTTTAAATCTGATACTTGATGTTCCGTCCATCCGCTTCTCAATGATGTCACTGTCCTTTTCCTTATACTTGCCCGCGTCCCAGATTTCACCACGGGTAAGCGAATGCAGTTTTTTACATGTCGTTTCAGTAATTGGTAATCGGGGGCCCTGCAAATGGATTAGGTTCAACGCTTCTCGATAACCGCGCACTTCTTCCTCCGATCGGTCATGAAGAAGCGTTTTTCCGAAAATGATGGTGCCGATGCGCTTTTGCTCCACCTCGATCCCTTCGATGCGGTTAGACGAAACAGCACTCTCAATCAGGGCATGCTCTTTGAGCGACTTCAGCCTCTGCGGCGACTGCTTTGTGTAAAGCTCCTGCTTGCCCTTGGATTCGCTGATATCGGCCAAGTACCAGGATGTTGTTGCGGGAATTGATTCCAATCCCGCAATAAACTTTTTCAAGGTCATCATACGTTTGTTAACTCCTTGCCCCGGTAAGGTTACCCACCCGATGCCCGCCATACGGCGGGATCAGGGCAGAGTGTTTTATGAGCAGTTATATTTTTATTTCCGCAGTTACACCCGCGGGAACTTTTGACGGGTCAAATTCTAGCGCGTAATCTGAAAAAGACCTCGCTGGTTTGCTTGTATCTTTACGCACAAGTTTGACCATATCAAACAATTGATGCGCAGGGGCATTACCAAGTGCTGTTGCATGCTTAAAAACGATTAATTTGCGGGTAGCCATCAAACCACGCGCGGCTGAACGATCGTGTTCAAACATATCAACGAGTGCTTTCCAAAAAATATCCAAATCATCTTTGTTAAAACCTGTCTGGGCGGCAAGATGCGGTGAAATAAACCCGTGTGCCACATAGATACCATAAGGGACAGTATGCTTTCGCCCCATAGTGCGATTATCCCCGGACTGCTTTTCCTCCTCTGCCTCCGTAGCTACCGCCATTCGAGTAATGGAATGTTCCAATGTAACAATCGGATCAACAGACCGTGCAAAAGTCATTTGTACTGGTCCGCGTACCTGGCCGCAGTTTGGTGCCGATTTCAATGACATGACGGCGCCGAATGTGCGGATATCGTAGTAGTCTTGGCACATCTTGCCTTTTCCCTTTTCTGTTTCTTCGGCTGTCGGCTTCTTAGGTTTCGCGTCTTTGAGGGTGTTTTTGATGAAACTGGCAAGCTCTTTGGTTAATTGTTGTTCCTTGATCCACTGTTGGATGGCCTTCTTATCGGCATCAGCTGCCACAACTAACATTTGTTGTTCTTCAATATCAGTGTCTTCAATTGAAAGTCCATCAGGTAAATCTATCTCTTCAAAGGTTGTTTTTAAATCAGCAGGAATTTCCTTTTGGGAAATCTGCCCTGTCGGGATGCCTAAATCGCTGAATGCTTTGAAATGTGCACGGCCTAAAACAGCTTTCTCTTTTATGTAAATATCGTATCCCTTTTCAGCTTTTCCATCTTCGTTGGTTTTTGTAAGTTGTATGAAATTTCTAATTTTCCGTTTAAGACAAACATCCGTTACCAAGCCTTTTCCGGTTTCCGGATCGACACGCGGCAGGTTGCCAGCGTCGGGATCACCATTAGGGTTGCCATCCTGCACGTCAAAAATAAGAACGAAATCATAACGATTTTTAATTTGATTATTCATATCTATGCTCCTTTCCTTTGATAGTTAGATTTATTTGTTAGTTTTCTTCGTCCACAAATCCTGGCTTTGATGATAATAACCTAATGCAAAGCGCCCTTGATTTTCCAAGGTTAAATGCGCAGGAAAGTCTTTTATTGGACACATGATTTCTCCCAGCATTTGTTTGCGTATTTTAAAAAGTCCCGGGCTATTTTTTTCCAGTTTTGAGAGATGATGACTAGACAGTCGTATTAAGGTTGCAAAAACAGTAATTGGCGTGCTGGATGCCGCACTGAAAAATCTGTCTCGTATAGTTGCATTAAGGCCAGGATTTGCTTCCATTTGAATTTTTTCCAGCACGGCAAAAAGCCGACCAAGCCGGTAGCCAATGTTTGTATTTTCCGGGTCAAGGCACATAGTAATCTCCTTTTCATTATTTTGATTATTAAAACGTAATGCGCGATTTAAACATGCTTTGATTAACGCGGCACGCTCATAAGGTACGTTGGGCTCCGGTTTACCGGTTTTTTTATTTTTCTTTGCCTGTTCTGCATAATTTCGCCGAATCGCTGCCTGAAGCAATGTTACTGGATACGGCAACCCTTGTAAAATCGACCGCATTACTTCGCCAGCAAGATTGGGCGGTATATTTTCGTATTTATTTTGTGCGGCAATTGAACGGAGTAATCTGTCCATCGGTAAGGCTGAATCAATCTTGGCACTATGCGTAATGGAAAGATCATCTATATGCTGTTTGAACCGTGTCCCCATTTCAACAACCGTTGCAACATGCCAAAAACGCACGGCGATGCGCGCAGCATTTGGAGAAAGGCCAAGCACATAAAACCGCTGATTTTCATCAGGTACGACATAGGTGCCGTTCCATATGGACGCATACAGAGCTTTAACTGCTTCAGTATTTCGGTCAGGATCATCTTTGGGTGGTTCTGAAAAGAAGTAAAAAGTATCTTTTTCTAAAGCAGATGATTTTTCCGACCAGAAAACGGCAGTGGCATCGCCAACACGGATTCTCTGTTCCTTTGACTTAAGAAGCGTATTTAATCCTGTCGTGTAAGCGAATTCAGCAGATTTACTTACGGGTGCATTAAGGCATTGTTCTTTGCCATACGAGTCGTAACCCGAATTCTTTTGAAAGGCTACAAGGCTCTTTGTATCTTTATCAATGGGTGTACGGCCATGTATTCTAGCAATTTCTTTATATTCACCAGTTATCAAGCAATTCGCAAATATTTTATCGGATCTTTGTTCGTTTTCAACATTTTCAATTTTCTCATCCTCCAATACAGTTGAACGAACGTGATCTTGAATTATTTTTCGACATGGTATTGGTTCGACATCGTCAACCAAACCAAAAGTCATATTGCATGATCGCATCCTCAAGCATTCAGACCAGACGGGATGCTTTTTAACGTCTGAGATACCGCCCTTCTCATAGAATAACTTTATTGCTTTAACACCTTCGTCTTGTTGCAAATTATCAGGTAAAGTTTTTAATGCATTTAACCATGTTTCATGTTGTTTAATTGATTTTGGATCAGATTCTGGGACGCCAAACAAATAGCCAATATGATCCCAAAGAAGGAAGGTTGTTTGATAGCTCGTTCCACCCGAGCGGGGTTTTGACCTTGGTAACATAAACTGTTTACGTGTCCCGGGCTCTTCTTTCGTTGACTTTAAATTGACAAACTCGCCGTTTGGTTTAATTACAACAATAAAAGGAATTTCTTTCTTTTCAAAACCTTCCGGTGCTATATCACTCGCTGGATCAGCCGCTTTTCGATCATAATATTCTTTTAGTGCCTGCAGAATCATCTTCGCACCTCCTTACTTTCCGGTGGCGGTACAAAGATAACACCGTTTTCTATTTTTGCCCGGAAAAACATCGGTTTGATATCCTTTGGATCGGAATAATCGAGATCGTAGAGCATCCAGCCAAGATCGCGGGTTTCAGGAACAGGTGTTGATAGTTCACTATCAGGATCAATCAGACAAACATCGGCGGCAAATTCCCGGCAGCCAAGATAGGGATGATGGAAATGCTGCCCTTTCCTTGCCCGCCTTTCAAACATGGCGGCATATTTGGCCTCGGTTTCATCCTTGCGCACGTCTGACTTTTTCAGATCGGTTATTTTTTCTTCATCAATAAACCATTCCGGCACAGGGTTGAGCACGCTGCCTCGTTTTTCCGGCGGAATAAATGTGAAATCCGCGTGAAGACGATATTTCACGTCGCGCAGGAAGAGCCCAGCCCTTTGCTGGCGATCAACTTCTATAAATATTCCATTCGATTTAGGCGAAGCGACCTTGCCAACCTCATTGCGACGCACAGAAATCCATCTTATCGGCGCAAGCAATTCGATTTTCTTAACTTGCCAGCAGATGGCCGGTTTCCAGAGAATGGCGTCGAAAATAGCGCGGGCCGCGGAGGGTGTTATGACATCATAACTTACGCGCTCAACTTTCATTTCCGGTCGGGTGAAGCAAGCGTAATCACCACTTACTTCAAGACAAAAACCTTTCATTTTTATCCTCCTTTCCATTTGTATTAAATGCACAAATCACTTGGATCATAATTATCACTGAAGATGTCCAAGCCGACTTGCGGATTATATAGATGTGTATCCACTTGTACAAGAATACCGTCTTGAATTTCTTCAATCCGGCCTTCAAATTGCAGACATTTTCCAACTTCAGGTCTTACGCTCACGGTATAACGCTGAAGCGCGCGCATGAGTTCACGATTAGGACCGACAAAGCGTAGTTTTTCAATCAGTTTGTCATTGTTATTGAAACGCACAATAATCGTAACAGTTTCATCTTTAATCAACTGGAATTCCTGACTGGCAGTGCGAAATTGCACATTGCCGTCCGGATTTACGTTTTTTACAAGTCTATCCCGCCACCATGCTTCGCCATTATCATTGATGCTCGCATTATAATGCTCTGAATAGCGTTGGAAAGCATCCAGTGTTTCAGGCAAAAAGCCGGGGGTCGCCATTAATTCCCTGGTCGTATCTTCGCCCTTACGGAGAAGACCGGGGGGTGCAGGTTGCGGGGCTACAAAGACTTTCACGATTCCCGGTTCAGGTTTTATACCTTCACGGTTACAGCGGCCTGCGGCTTGATTGATTGAATCAAGCCCAGCGATAGCACGATAAACAACAGGAAAGTCGATATCAACGCCGGCTTCCACCAATTGCGTGCTAATCACACGCAATGTTGAGCCCTGCTTTATCCGTTTCTTAATTTCAGTGATAATTTGTGCTCTATGTTCGCCACACATCAAGGCAGATAAATGGATTGTATCTTCCGGCATTTCTCTCCATAACTCATAGCAATCGCGTCGAGTATTTACAATGCAAAGTACTTGCTCGTGCTTTGTTAGTTCAGATGCAAGGGAAGGCCAGTCATTTGGTTGTTTCATGTCCCGCGGGAAAATGATGTTGGTCCTTTTAAGTTTTTCATAAAGCTTCTTAGGGTCTGGGATAATTTCGACCGGCTTATAGCACAGATTCGGTAATGAGGGTTGTGTTGCAGTTGAAAGAAGGAATGTTACATTGTAATCGGTTACCAGACGGTTGATCGCCTCAACACAGGGATGAAGAAGTTCCGGCGGTAGTAACTGTGCTTCATCTAGAATTACTACGCTATTGATTATATTATGAAGTTTGCGACATCGTCCTGGTCTGGCAGAGTACAGTGATTCAAAAAATTGCACACTCGTTGTAACAATAATCCGTGCATCCCAATTTTCAGCGGCCAAGGTATGTTGGGGCGTTTCATTTTCAGGTGCAATATTACTATGATGTTCAACAACATTTTCTTTGCCAAAGTATTTTCTAAGTTCATCGGCTGTTTGTTCAATAATGCTTGTATATGGTATGACGTAGATAATTCTGTCTTTATAATGATCGGGATTTGTGGCGTGATGCAACGCAAAAGCTGTTCCTGATAATGTTTTCCCACCACCAGTTGGAACAGATAGGGAGTATAAACCGGGTGCTTGTTTTGCTATTGTGCAGCATGTTGTAAAAATCTCGGAGCGTATACGATTTACATATGTATCCTCTGCTTCCGTCATCATTTCTTTCATCTTTTTGTCAAACTTTGGTTTAAGCTCAATTAGTGTGGGGAATGATGGACGTTGTTCATGCTTCTGTCTATCCATAAATAATTCAGTATCCAAAAAGTCTGCATCAACGAGGCATGAATAAAGCATCCGAACCCACATATGATAAGCAAAGGCATGACCGTCCTGACACTGCATGGCAAATGCCGGTGGCTTTAAATTAACGGATGTCTTTTCTAGATATCGTGTTGCATACTCTTTTACCCGATCGGCAATTTGTTTTTCCTCTGACAAACGATGCAACATCGATGCTCGTCCGCCATGATAATCCGGCAGGCCAGCATGATGTCCGATAACCAGATAAGCCAATGTTTTGCCAATGATGTTTGTAAAACGCTCATAAGCAAGAATGCCTCCAGCACCTGAATGATTCGGATGCGAGTCTTTGTCATTATCGTCAGCATCTGAATGATTGATTCCACGAACTTTTTTCAGATATGATTGGAAGGCTGGATTTGCCTTGCCCAGATCATGAATTATTCCTGCATAAAATGCCCAGTCGGCAGAGTGAAAAGTTTCAGCAAATGATTTAGCGCGTGATGCCGTACCTGTTAAATGTTCGTCGAGGGACTGCATTCTTCCATCTTCAGATATGTGTGCTATATGTTCCATTTTCTTTCCGATCGATTTGATATAGTTGCACAGAGTCTGCTATACAACCTGCTTCGTCTGCATATCTCTCATCCCCATTGCCTCATTGCAAGCTCTCTCAATTCGCGCCGCAGCATTTTTTGTATTTTCTGCCGCTGCCGCAGGGGCAAGGGTCGTTCCGGCCGACTTTCGGCCCACTCCGTACAGTTGTTTCACGGGAAGATTCCCGCAGAGCGGCGACAAAGGCCTCGCGCATTACTTTCGCGTGATCGCGGAGAATGTCCACGCAGTCGGGTAGAGCATTTATAATAATCATATAGATTTCTTCATCGCTTTTAGGTTGTTCTCCGGGTTCGAGTTCAAACAAGTCGCTTCTTTCTTCTTCAAAAGCGATCGCACTTATTATGGCGCACGCATCCCTGACCTCAAGGATCTCCTCCGGGATATCACCTTCCGAATCCTCATAGGTCAGCCCCCAGTTATGAGGCCTGAGCATCAGCCCTTCGAACAGTCCGTGTGCCCAGTCCTCGACATCGACAAGCATTTTCCCCGTCAATTTATCATAATCAAAGGGAAAATAAAGTTTGTCATTGTTGGAAGCGGTTATGAAACGATTGTAAATTTCCATCAGATAGCCGAAGCCGTCTTGTGCGTCCTTTTCGTTTTCAAACAGCGGTCCGTCGCTCGCGAATACGACTGTGAGCCATTCACTGGGCATGACAGGCTCAGGCGTCAGAGCCAGACCAAAGAAAAAGCCGTGCAGTTGGGCGGGATTAAAACTACAATCGGGATCTGTGACCTTTGACAAAATGCCTTTAAGTTTCCTGCCTTCGCCTGCTGTAAACATTTTCATCATTTCACCGTTAAACCTTTCCTGATTTCGGATTTTTTATTGATGTTCTGATAACTATATATGCTCTGGAGTTCTTCATTCTGAAAATTGGCACAGAGGTATTGAAATATCTGGTTTGGCCGGTGTGCGTTTTGTGAATCATTACACATGTATCATTCCTTTGGCTTTTTTATAAACGCTACCCCACGGAACACAAATGATGAATCGAAGATGCGCCATGATTATATGCGCTGCGGAAAAATAATCAATTGTTTTATGGAATTGAAGGTTTCACGAGGAGGTCGGCAAAGGATATGTGCGTGGATAAGCGACTTTCTTTAGCGCCGCGTCCTTCACTGCCCTTTTTTATCCGCATTTTTCAATAGCCTTTCGGGCATCCGCGGGATTTAAAAACAAAGGTTCGTTGAGTTCACCTGTAGCATCCCTGGCTGGGCAGATTCCCGCCAGCCCGGTTTTTCCAACTGCCATGGGAACCCATGATCCGGCACACACGACCACGGGAGCCGATAGAGGGCAACTCCCCTCTTTGAGGCAACCTTCTCATACTGAGTCAACCCGTCACGTGCCAGAATATAGTTGAAGTGCAGCCCCTCAACGGGCTCTCCAGGCCGGTACAGTGGCACCTCCCGATGGAGGTATGTCGCCCCACCGACCCAGGCCATGTCGACAACATCCACGCGAATCCCGCAGATGTCGTCACGCTTTCCTGCCTCCATCAACAGCCGGTTGGCCGCTGCGAAGTCACCCCAGGCGCTGGATTCCGGTCGGTCAAGGTATGCCCCCAGCTTCCCCATGGTGAGAAAAGGCGTTTGTGCCAGTGAAATAAGCCCGAAAGCGACCACCAACAATGCAGGTGCCATCCGGTGGCGCGCCCCTCTCAACGCCACTCCTACACAGGCGGCGGCAAGAGGCAGCGCAGGCACAATAAAGCGAATTTCCTTGTGCGGCGAAATCATGTGCGCAACGACGAAAATGGTAAACAGTGAAGGCAGCACCCAGGCACGACGCCACAGCGCTCCGGCCAGACCAAAAAGCAGTACCAGGGATACAGCAGGCATCGAGCTGAATAGATGATATGGATAAAAATGCCACGGTGCGCTGCCCCATTTTTTAGCTCCGTTTTCAATAATGTTGAACCGCAAATAGACAAAGGCTGAGTGAAACCATCCTCCCCACTTCACATCCGGCAAATGGTGCCATGTGACAGCGTCCAAAGCCCCGTAAATCACCGCCCATGCCCCCAGTCCCAAAAGTGAATACCACAAGGTTCGCCATTGACGACCTGCCGCCAATACCGGCACCACACCCAAAACAAATAGCGCACATTGCAGACGCAACAGCACCGCGATGCCCAGCAGACTCGACGCCAGCAGCACCCGGAGCGGGGCAGGCGATCTGCGTTCGAAAAGCAGTGCCAGGCCCCACACAACCGCCACCAGAGAGGCATTTTCAGACATGGCCCGTGGAGCGAAATACACAGCCAGCGAAGCGAAGGACCAAAGAGCCGCTGATGCCGTCGCACCCTCTTTTGACGCCCCGAAGGCCATGGCCAATCGGTACACGCCCAGGGCGGCCACCACGCCCGCCACGGCAAAGATGATCTTCACCACTCTCACATAGAATTCCGGAGTATCCAGTCCCGAAAGCACACACACTTTGAGAATGGCAGCCACCAAACCGGGCATCGCCCAGGTTCGCGCACCTTCCACGTATTCCCAGGAAAGAAGGCCATAGCCGAAAACCAGGGCATGGGCGGGCTCAAAGGATTGATAGATTTCATCCGGCCAGAAAATCCCGTCATCAAAAGCACCGATGATGCGAGCCGCCAGTCCGATCAAGAGACTGCTCCACAGCAGCATCCGCCAGGAAAATAACCCCGGCACAGAGCTCTTTAGTCCCGACGATTTTGTTCGTTCGTTCATGGCGAAGGCACCATTCTTCAGCTCCGGCACGGGCTGCTTTCTTTGGAGCAATTTTTTATCTCCTTATCAACATCTATCCCGGCCGCATCCCCGAGTCGTTTTTGCGGCGCTGTTTATCAGCATAAAATCGCTTCTGTTCACGGAGAATAAAAAACATATTTTATGGGGCAATAGTATTATGCTGCTTGTCAAGGAAATTAAGACCTTCCCATATTTGTTTTATTTTTAGAGCTTTCTTAACAAATGGAAATACACAAAAATAATCAAACCATAGTTCAATTTAAAACAAACAGGTGCATTTACCCTCTAATTCTGATTCAAACCGGCTTATCACTAATTATATTAGTTACATACAATAGATTCGGCGCGCCGAATTGCTTATATAGATACAGAAAATATGGGTGCATTATGGGTGCAAAACTGACCTAATTTGCGCTAAGTTGCGGAGATCAAAAAAAAGGTTCCCAGCGTAATTGCCTAAGAACCTTGATTTTATTGGTGGGCCGTGCGGGGATTGAACCCGCGGCCAACGGATTAAAAGTCCGCTGCTCTACCTCTGAGCTAACGGCCCGCTCGCCAGGAGCTGTTTAAGAACAAGGCTCTCTAACAGCTCGCCGGATACC
>Ga0255343_1003369_pt1 | contig 17094 bp, 18 predicted proteins | sample wastewater_treat_4_FD_192413 | JGI IMG/M metagenome (GOLD analysis project Ga0255343, IMG submission 192413) | Wastewater microbial communities from Lulu Island WWTP, Vancouver, Canada - plant16 | ecosystem: Engineered > WWTP > Wastewater > Unclassified | place: Canada: Vancouver, British... | reverse complement strand
TCTTTCCAACCCATAGACTTTTTATCTCTAAAAACATATCTTTGTAGGACAAGTGCTGTTGAAACAATTAAAAGCCACATTGGCAAAGGACCAGCCCAAAACAAAATAACAGTTGTGCCAGTTGAATATAGCCAAGCATTACCAAAGATAATACCTATTACAACAAAAGCAATAGCCCAACCGACATAAAGACTAAATGAGATAATAAACGAAACAATACCTTTCCAGGATGTAAAAAACCTTTTAATAAACTGCCATATTCCTTTGAAAAAAGTTATTAAATAACTTATTAGCCACCTAATCATAAAGCATTATTCCTCTTAGCATTTGCTCTTTTGCTTTTTGTTCTGGTTCTGGTATTTGCTGGTAGTTTTCTATCGTATCGTTAGGTGCTACATAGATAACCCTTCCTAAAATAAAATCTGGTGTATCTTTTCTAACCCATACAAAACCCTCTTGTGCTGTATATTTAGTTGCGATTATATCTTTCATTTTCTTTCCTCTTTATTTTTGGTACTGATTTACAATCATAGATGTTGTAGCATTGAGACCAGTGAATTGCTACTAATATTAATAATTGTTTTTTCATAATTACGCTTCAAACAAAACATCAACTTTGCCAATTGCACTCAAAGATATATTTTTCTTAGCATAACCATATCTGCCAGCGAGACCAGATAATAAATTATTGGCTTTATATGCCAAAGGTGTGCCATATAACACTCCATAAGCAGTTATATATGGTGAAGAGGAATGTGCAACTGCAAGTCTTGTTCCGTCATGATTAAATGCACAATCACCAGCGGTGCTTGCAGGAAGTGTTGTAGGATTTGATAATTTTGTATATGGTGTTGTAGTTGTGTCATATATTGTTATATATGGTGATGAGTCATGTGCAACTGCAAGTCTTGTTCCGTCATGATTAAATGCACAATCATAACCGTAGCTTGGAGGAAGTGTTGTAGGATTTGATAATTTTGTATATGGTGTTGTAGTTGTGTCATATATTGTTATATATGGTGATGAGCTATGTGCAACTGCAAGTCTTGTTCCGTTATGATTAAATGCACAACCATAAGCGTAGCCTGCAGGAAGTGTTGTAGGATTTGATAATTTTGTATATGGTGTTGTAGTTGTGTCATATATTGTTATATATGGTGATCTCTCATGTGCAACTGCAAGTCTTGTTCCGTCATGATTAAATGCACAACCATTAGCGTCGTATGGAGGAAGTGTTGTAGGATTTGATAATTTTGTATATGGTGTTGTAGTTGTGTCATATATTGTTATATATGGTGATGAGTAATGTGCAACTGCAAGTCTTGTTCCGTCATGATTAAATGCACAATCACCAGCGATGCCTGCAGGAAGTGTTGTAGGATTTGATAATTTTGTATATGTTGTAGTTGCACATGTGTCATATATTGTTATATATGGTGATGAGCTATGTGCAACTGCAAGTCTTGTTCCGTTATGATTAAATGCACAACCATAACCGGTGCTTCCAGGAAGTGTTGTAGGATTTGATAATTTTGTATATGGTGTTGTAGTTGTGTCATATATTGTTATATATGGTGATGAGCTATGTGCAACTGCAAGTCTTGTTCCGTTATGATTAAATGCACAACCATAAGCGTTGCCTGCAGGAAGTGTTGTAGGAGTTGTTTCTACGTATATTCCTGTTGTTCCGGCAGTAACTCTGACAGTGTCGCCTTTATTTATGTTGGCTTGTGCGATTACATCAATTTCATCAGCTCCAGTTATTTCTGCACCGCCACCTGTTTCTAATAAGTTAATGGTTTCTTGTAGATTTGTTACTTCACTTATAGGGTGTTCGTGGTTTGTTGGTGTAAAGGTTGTTGGTTTGTTGGGAATACCATACCAGTCAGCATTTTGTAGCAAAACGCTTTCAAAATCACTACCAGTTTTTTTATATAATTGTATTTTAATATCTGCCATAAAATTATATCTCCAATCTTATGACTTTAATACAGCGACAATACAACCCTCCGCTACATCAGCAACTGGTGGTAAAGCTGCATAATATCTTAACCCACCCCACCAATCTATAGCTTGTTTTGTTTTCTTTGGTGTCATAGCTAAAGCATCATTTGTATCTACTTTCATTTCAGCTGTTGTTGCTATTTCAATAAAACCACTTACTGATTCACTTGCAGTCCTCATTTCTTTAGCTGTAATATGCCCTTGTGCGGTTACTGTGAAATAGTTGCCAGATCCAGCAGTTACTCCACTTTCATGGTGTAATGTTGTAATTAGTCCTGTTAATTGTGCGTATAATGTAGATGCTTTAACTGCATTATGATTATTCACATCAATTTCAGTCGCCCATTTTACTACACCATGATTTGTATCACTTGCAAAAGGATATGTATTGTTTACTACATCTATTTTTAATGTTAATTTAGCATTATCAATTTCAGTCTTTTCTAAAAATGTTGTAGTTGAAATAACCATCCAATCGCCAGCTTCTAAATCTAAATAAGTATAATTACCACTTGTTAGAATATCATCAGCACTTACTGTTGTTAAGTTAAAATCTACATCTACTGGTCCTATTGTTCCACCTGCATTGATTTGAAAATTACTCATTTGCACTGTCATTGTATTTGGTGCTATGAAATAATTACCTCTTATTTGGTAAAATGCATCACTTACAAATTGCGTGAAATTATATAAGCTCCAAAAACTTTCAAATGTCGTTTGGCTTGGGAAGTTAACATTATCAAATGCAATTCCACCACCATATCTCATTCCACCAGTAATCCAAAGTGGTAATAATGCTGTGTTAATAACACTATCACTATTTAATAACCCCTCTACTGAGTTAATATCAGTTTCCACAAGCAATCTATCAAAACCATTACTTGCATTTTTCTTATGTAATTCTACTCTAATATCAGCCATTATTTTTTAACCTCTTTCCCTTTTTCTCTTTGTGTTTTGTTTTGCCTATATAAATTAAAATCTTCCCATATTTCATTTCTTGAAAAATTATTTCTTTCTAATAATGCTTGTTGGTCTTTTAGATTATAAGCAAATATATCAGTCATAGATAAAAACTTCCTTTCTAAAAATGCTATATCAGCTTTTAACTGTTCGTTTTCTTCTTTTAATTCTTCAACATCTTCAGTTTTTATCTTAACTTCTAAATCAATAATCTTTTTGTTTAGATCATTGATTTTGTCTTGTGTTTTTACTAAATCCTTTGTAAGTTTAGTAATCTCTTCATCTTTCGCATCAACTGCACTTGCTAAATGTGACTGCCTCTCAATTGTTGCGTTTTGTTCCTTAATGGTTTTTTCTCGCAACTTTAATTCCTCTTTTAATTTAGCAATTTCACTGTTTTTTGTCTCTTCCAACTTAGCTATTTCTTGATCCTTACTTTCAACAGCTGCTGCTAAATGTTCTTGTTCCACCAGCAATGCTATTAGCTCTGGTTTTTTTAATTCCTCATACTTTTTTCCCATAAATACCTCATTTCTTTTATTTTTCTTTTATGTAAAGTGGAGCTTTTATAATAGAATTATCCTGTTTAATATAAATAACACCACCAGCTACATCACTTTCTTTTATATCTTCAAGTTCTCTTTTAATTTGCTCTAACTCCTCTATTAAAAAACTTAAAGTATCATTTCCAGTTGCTACTGCCTCATATATTGCAACTACCATATTTATCGGTCTTGAGAAAATAAGTTCATTATCAAAATACTTCTCATACCTTATTGTGATTTGTAATGCTCCAGCTATAGCTGTTAGCTCTTCAATATCAAGTATGAATTCTCTATACTTAATACCATTTTCATCTTCTACTAATGCTACATTAAACCCACCAATAACCATATTGTCTGCTCTCTTAAATGAGATATTAACAACATAATCAGCACTATCATTTACATAATAAAACTTTAATTTCTTAACACCAATTTCAGTAGCTATAATTAGCTTATCATCTGGCTCATCTATTTTGTCAATGATATTGAAATTACTATCTATTCTTATAATCATAAAATCACCTAATTTTTATTGGAAGTAAATAACCAGATCATGTGTATCAGCATAGCCATCTTCATACCATTCAACCCAAAGTTTAGTGTTTCCATTGCCTTTATAAACTCTTGAGTCAGTAGCATCATAACCTAATTTAACTGCTTGACTTACACCACTTCCTATTTCACTTAAAGGTATAATTTTCGTATTTAATACTGAGTGAGTTGTTTTATTTTTTGGAATAGGCGTGATATAAACAACTTGAGCTGTTGCTGGAATATCTGGTGCTACACTCGGTTCTGGACTATTTATTGGAATTGCTAAAGCTTTAGCTCCATAAGTTAATCCACCACCTAAAGCTTGTTGATCTACATATCTCATCATAGCATTAATTACACTTGATCTCGGCGTGTAAAAGCTTACTGCATCATAGATATGAAAGACTATCATACCATTAATTCTTTGTTTAATCTTTCTTAAATTACTGTCAAACTTACTATAAACTATACTGATTTGTATCGCACCATTAAGCTGTGTCACATCATCATATAAAGTTAGTTTCTTTCCCCAATATAGATTACCATTTAGATCTATTTGGTTAGCTAACTTTTCTAAAATAACATCACCCACAATTAAGCCATCTGGTCTTTTAATGTTCGCATAAGTTTCATATTCGCTTGCTGCTACATTGTCAAAATCAGCTAAAATATAAATCTCAATACCACTTGAGCCAGCTGGGAAATCAAATAAGTTCTTTTCCTTAATCTTCCCATATTGATTAAATACAATATAGTTATGTTGTTCTTTATCTAATACAATATTTGGCATATAAACCCCCTTAATACCTTAATGTTTTCTTATCGTGAAAATTATTATTAAATCCCAATACTAATCTTCTATCATTTCCAATGCATATTGCAAAGCTTTTATAATTTGCTACATCTTCATCTAAACCAGTGATTTCTATTAAACCAGCATCAGTTATAGTTGCGTTAAATTGTTCTAACCCTTTCGCAAATCTATCACCATCTCTATAATCTAATGTCTTACTTGCATAAATCTTAAAATTACTATTTGACCTACCTACTAAATTAAATACATTGATAAACTCTGGACCAATTATTACTTCTTCACTACTTAAAAACTCTAATTGATAAGTAAAAGTAATGTGTTCTAACCTGTCTTTTTGCACTTTTAATAGTAAATTATTACTCTTATAATCATAATAATCAGCTATATCATTTGCTCTAACCTTTGGTAAGTTCTCTAAATGTTCCATTAAATCGGCTAAATCGGTTGTTGAATAGTTAGGTTCATCATAGTTATTACTTAAAAATTGTATAGATATATTTTCTACCTCGCCATTACTATCTACATAAGAGTTAAACCCTACCTTAAAACCACCTAATATTGAAACATCTTTCGTATAACCTGCACTATAATTATCTAAAAACCCAAAGTTATAGATAACGCTATTTTTTACCTTTACTGGTGTTATATTATAAATAAAATGCACCCCATTAGCAAATAAATAACCATTTAGCTTTGGTGGTTCTAATCTATGAATTAAACTATTCTTTAATAGTGTTGTTAGTTGATTTAAGTTAAATAATGTATTAGTTCCATAATTAGTATTTGTTAGGTTAAACACTACTTTATCATGCACTAATATATCACGTGTGATTGTTTTATCTATTGGGTTCTTAAAGATTTGTCTTTCCCTTGATAATTTCTCTGGTATTTCTGGAATATAATCAGCTTCTAAAACAATATGATCTTTAACATGTTCTTTATAAAACCCTTTTTCTCGTTCAATAACAGTATAAAGTTTATTCTCATACCAAAATCTATCACCAACTAAAATCTCATTTAAGTCTTGAAAATAATTAGCCACTAATATATCAGCTTCTAATCTCTTATTACCTTGACTTTTTGTGATATTAAACATTTTATCTGCAAATCTATCACTGTCAATTAAGCTTTCATTTGGACTTACTAATATAGTCCCTAAATCATTATTAGCTTTAGTAAACTTATAATGTTGGTCTATATAGGCATAGTATTTAGCTCTAAATAAAAAGTTTTGATAGTTCCAGATATCAGTTTCTAACTTATTACCGTTTTTATCGATAATCTTATAATTTAAGACATCATATTCCCCCATAAATGAGCTGTCTTGCATTAAAGCTACTTGCCTTGCTAAAAATGCATTATGTGTTCTATTTTCTATCTTTATTCCAATTACAGTTCCAACATCTTCCAAACAATACATATATTTTTCTTTTCTCTTATATGGTATTTTATATCTTTGGTCGCTTTCATTTGTTAAGTTATAAATATCTTCTTCTACAAAACTATCAGTTAAATCTAATACTTCATACCTTTGCACTATCATTGTGTCATATTGTAATGGATCACTATGTGATAAAGTCCATTTTACTTTTACTAACACTTCAAACTTTTCCATATGTTCGATAGGTTTATCAAAACAATAATAATAATCTTGACTTGTTAATATATCAGCTTCTTTTGGCTTAAACACTCGCCAATTATCTTGAATAGGACTTTGCGTTATTACCTCATTTACATAAGTTTCATAAGTATTTGCTATACCATTAGCACTTTCTATTTCTTTAAGCCCTTTTAATGTAAAATGCTCTAATAGGTTAATATCTTTAATAGCTTTATTTTCATAAGATAATAGCTTGTAATCTAAATAAATAATACCATTTTCTTTTTTTAATACTTTTATTCTTGCATTTTTAAGTAAAAGTAAATCATCTAATACTTCTCTTAACAATACTGGTTTATTATAAACAAAATCTTCCCCAGTTGTATTTGCTATTAAACTTGCTAAATTACTTGATACATTAAACTTACTTTGAGGGTTCACACCTCTTTTAATAATGGCTTTGTCTAACACTTTGGAAAAGATTTGTTGAAGTGTGTTCATGCTATTTGTAAACGCACAAGGAGGCAGTGTTATTCTTTCTAATATCTTAGTAGGTTCTACCAAAATAGCAGTTATTTTCCAATAATATGGATGCATCTTGGTAAATAACTCTCTTTCTAAATGCCACACCAAAAAAGGTGTTTTATCTCTAAATGTTCCCCCAACTTCTCGTTGTATCTCTATAATATCATTTACTTTTAACAAGTTTTTATTATTATGACTAACTAAAAATATAACTATCTTGTTCTCTAATTCATCTGTGATAGTTTCCTTAAATGTAAAACCACTTTCTAACTTGATTCTATCGTTAGCTTGTTCTACACCATTTATTAGTATTTTAATTTCTACCATATTAAACTACCACCCTTTTATTGTTGTTATTCCAACCCTCTCTTGCATCATTGATGCTCTTGTTTTGCTCTTATTTAGTCTTATTGAAGTTGTTGCTATTTTAGTTGCATATTTTACACCCACTGCAGCTACTCCAAGCCAGCCACCTTTTGCTATCATAAATATATCGCCAGCTATACCAGTTATATCTTCTATTGCCTCTTGTCCTACATAATCGCCAGTTAGTTCCCCATAATTTGATAAGCTATATTTAACTGCATCAGTTCCTACCTTAAATGCTAACATTTGAGCTACATTTTGCGTTGTTGATTGCTTTTTATTTATTTTCCCCTCTTGAGAAGATAAATTACCTTGTGGCGAATAACTGGTCTCTTCATAAGCACCAGAGCCACCATCTTTTGTTAATCTTATTACATATGTTTTTTCATTAGCCATATTAAATACCTCTAATTTTCAATATCGATAGCTGTTAAAACAAAGCTTACAATGTTGTCATTATTTGCACTATCTTTTTCTATTTGTATATTGGCTATATTGCATAATAAAGTATATTCAATAGGACTTGAAGTTAAAGGGTTATAAACCACTTTATAAATCGGTTTCCAAACATAAGGTGTAACAGTAACACCATCTTCAAACATAACCATATGATAATAATTCATATCTAAAAACTTTCTTGAAACATTACTATTAGTTAGTAAAAACCTACCACTAAAAGTTATGATTGCACTTTCATTAAATGATATTGCAGCTGGTGTATTGATTGGGTTAAATGCCACTTGTTGCATTTGATATGTTCCGCTTGGATCTATAATATCTACAATCTCATCATCTATGTAATGTAAGCTACCAATAATAGTTCCTTTTGAATAGCTTAAAACACCAGTCATTATTAGACTTGTCCTTGATTCAGTTCCTATTTGCTGATAAGGGTTCATAATCATTGGTGTTTGATAGTTATGCCATACATTATAATCACTTGCTACATAAACATCATTTTCCAACACTTCTACATTTTCTAATATAGTTATTTTTTTAGAGTATTCAGTAAATAGGTTATATAAAACTTGATATGTCTTATCAAAGTTATCACTTTCACTTAAAGCTGTGATTGTTAAAGTCTGGTTTATTCTATCTTGTGTGTTTACTTGTTTACTTCCACTACCAAACTTTACATACACTCTAATTTCGGTTTTAAGAGGTTTGATTTGTGGGCTTTGTGTTGATTCATCTATTACCTTTAAATCATAACCAGAGGGCAAATAACCACTTAATTCTTGTTCTAACCACTCGATATATCGTTTCTTAAAGTTCACGCAAATACACCCCCCTTATATTTTGTAGCTACAAAGCTAACAACTCCAGTCATTAAAATGCTTGTTCTACTTTCAGTTCCTATTTGTTGATAAGGTTTAGTTGTAGCTGGTGTTGAGTATTTATGCCAAACATTAAAATCATATTCTTTATATTCATCTTCTTCCAATACTTCTACATTTTTTAATATAGTTAGCTTATTACTAAAATCATTAAAAAAGTTTTCTAATACCTTTTTAGTAATAGTAAAACCATCACTTTCACTTAAAGCTTCAATTGTAATTGGAAGATCTATTCTATCTGTAATACTTGGTTGTTTATTACCCCAGCCAAATCTAACATAAACTCTTATATCAGTTTTATTTGGTATTGTATGTGGTTTTTGCGTAGCTTCTTCAATTACTTTTAAGTTATAACCACTTTTCAAATAACCTTTAAGTTCTTTTTCAAACCATTCAATGTATCTTTCGTTAAAGTTCACGCAAATACACCCCCTTATACTTTTCAGCTAAAGCTAATAAACATTGCTCTAAACTAATATCAAACCACCTCTCATTAGGATTTTTTCCACCAAATTTAAAACTTTTTAACCTTGATTTGTCAGTTTCAGTTCTTTTCCTACCACTTGGGAAATACTCTAAATTGATTGGTGGATTCCATACCATATTAGTATAAACTGCATAATCTACTATCTCATTACCTACCAAGATTTCTATTGTATTATTATCTAATACATTAAAACCTATACTGCTTGCTAAAGCTCCAGTATCTTTTGGCACTGCACCAAGTAATGCACCTACAATCATTTTAGCTTCATTCATAAGATTAATTTCTGCCATAGCTATTTTACCTCTTTACCTAAAGCTATTATTGTTTTAATTAAAGGTCTTGTTGTAATACCGATTTGCCTTTCTTCTGGCTTTACGACTATATTCTCAACATTATACAACTTGCCTAAATACTCTACTGTATCTAATCTCTTAATATCATTTTGTTTTAAATCTCTTGTTTCAATAACCACATTTCCAAGTGTAGTATTGTAACTATCTACAAAGAAATAACTTTCCTTGTAATCTTGTATAACTCTTGCATAAAAAACTATTGGCTTGCTATTTGTAAGTCTTGCAATTCTATCTTCATTATTTGTGATAGTTTCAAAAACTTTACACCTAATTCTATATCTTGAGCTTGTATTTCTTTCATCTCTCCCCATAATTACACCTTAAAACCAATCTTTATCTTGACAATGTGGATTATAGCCATAGCTTAAGTTTCTTATTCTTAAGCCAATTCTTCTTAAATTTTCTTTTATGTAGTTCGGAAAACGCATATTTTCAAGCTCACTTTGAGAAACATTAGATCCATTTTCTAAACTATAACCACTCTCACGATATAGATCACCGTTTGTTAAATAATACATACCATAGTCACAAATAGCCCTTTTAATTGCTTGTTTTTGCCTTTCGCTAAAGTTTTCACTGTCATATTTATCAAACCTAACAAAAATCTCATCATAAACTCTATCAGTCCATAGATTAATTGTTGTAACTACTTTGTCGGTATCTCTATCGTTTGATGGAAGTTCAATACTTAAATCTCTACCAGAATAAGTTAAAAACTCTTCCCTTGTAATTGTGATTAATTCGTTTGCCATAATTTTTTTATGTCCTTTCTTTCAAATTCGTAAAAAGATAAAGGGTAAGCTTTAACACCTACCCTTTATGTAGTGTTAATAATTTTTATATGTGTTTATGAAAAATTATTGAAAAAATGTTAATTAAATTAAAGCTTTAATTATGCTTTTGTATGTAGCCATACACCTACAATTTTCTTTTCTGGAACAAAAATATCATGATGTAAACGATAATTAAACTTCCAAGCATCTTTATCTTGCACCACTTCAGGACTAAATGTTCTTACTTGTTTATGCTTTTGAACTGGAATAGATGCCGCATCATAAACAGCTAAAATGTTAATGTCTTTAGCATCTGTAGTTGGTGTAAAGCCATTGCCAAAAGTATAAGCTGTCTTAAATCTTGTTGGTGGCACTACGATAATGATATTATCATTAAAAGTATTAACCTTTAATTTAATATCTCCTTTTTCAATTGTAGTTATTCCAACTAAAGCTTTTAATTCAGTACTTATTTTAATTGCTCTTGCAACTTCAGTTGAGATAAAATAAACAATTCTATCAATTGGCACTTCGTTATCTTCAAAGTATTTTTCCGCATCAGCAAACTTTGCGATTACTTGGGTAGCTGTAATTGTTCCTGGTGTTGCAATACCAGTTCCAGTAGCTTTAGCTGCCAATGTTGATAGTCTATAAGCATCTACTTCTGGAATTACTTGCGTTCTTTCAAATTCTTTCATTGCATGAATTACTGCAATTCCTCCAGACTCTTCATTATCCATTGCATCTAATGTGAATTGTTTTCCTCTATCTTGAGTTAGAGTAAATGCTTCCCATGTTAAATTAATGTCTCCAGCTGCATAACCAGTCAATCTTGAATAGTCACTTAAAGCTGACATTACGATATTTGGCACTTTAACTGTCTTTGCATTTACAAAGTCTAATTGAATGCCACCTGGTCTCAATAACTCCAAAACACCAGTTACTGATTCTTTTACAAACATTTCATCAAGTTCATTGTGTAAATGTTTTGAAATGTGTTCGATAGTGTTTGCCATAAGTTAATAATTTCCTCCTTTTTCTTATGCCTCGTTAAATAATTTTTTAAATGCTGCTCTCTCATCAAGTGCTGGTGGAGTATTATCTCCGCTTGCTCCCATCCTTGCTTGACCTTGCAAAATCTCTTCTGTAGATCTTTGCCAAGCTGGTTGATGAGCTGCTACTTCTTTTAAGTTAGCTTCGTTTACTTCCAACCCTTTACCTTTTGTTAAAGCAATCAAATCATCTACATATAGAGGACATACTAATGTTGCTGCCACCTCTCGAGCTTTTAATGCTTGATTTTCAACTTGCAAAGCTGCAATTTGGTCTTGCAAAGACTTTTCAGCTTTACGTGCTCCCTCAGCATATTTATTCTTTAATAGTTCTTCATACTCAGTTTTTGGTAGAGTAATCATTTCTATTTTTGGCTCTTTAGTTTTAGCTGGTTCTTGTTCGCCCTCTTTTGCTTCCTTTTCCTCAGGAGTTTCATCAGTTTTAGCTGGTTCACCCCCATCTTCTTTAGCTTTCTTTTCGGCTTCTTCTTCAGCTTTTAATGCTGCAAGTTCTTCCTCACTTAAAGCTGCCTTTTCTTCTTCAGTTAACTCTGAATACTTTTTCTTTTTTTCTGCCATTTAATACTCCTTTTACAACTAACCTTGTTATTTGGCTTTAAGGTTCAAGTTGTCTTTGCTTTTTTACAAGAAACATAACTTGTATTTTTAATTGCTTTTTTTACAAGAAACATAACTTGAATATAATCAGTCTTTTTATGGACTTATTACCTTTATTGTTTTTCAATACCTAATTGTTCTTTCTTATAATCTCTAACTAATACACCCCTATTAGCATTGATTAAAGCTCTTTGTTTTGCTTGATAATAAGCTATATTGTTTTTAACTTTCATAATCTCACTATCAGCTGTATCGTTTTTCGTTTTAGCTTTGAAAGTTTCTAAATGATTTAATTTTTCCTTATTTTCTCTTATTTTGCGTTCATTTCTTCGTTGCTCTTGTAAAGCTGCATATCTTTTTTTTGTTAGTTCTTTATCTTCACTAGTCATTGGTTTTTCAGTTTTAAGCTCTTTATGTAGTTCCTTTAACGATTTCTTTAATGCTTGTTCTATCGTTATTGGTGTGAAATAATGCCTACAATTCGGTCTTGTTGTAAAATAAACTGGCTTTCCTATAACCCATTCCATAGTCTTTATATCTTTTTTAGTTATAAAGTCTTGTATTTCGGCTATCTTTTCTGGTTTTATAAATCTTTGCCAGTTCTCTTTAACATAAATCTTCCCTTGATAATCTACATGGTCATCAGCACAATCAGCATGAGAAGATGCTAAAAAGAATATAATGCCTAAATTATCGGTTGAGTCTTTAAGTTTTTGTGTAGCTATATTTTGTAGTGTTGTCCTTAAGTTCATTTCAAGATAAGATCTAATTCCCATCTTTCTCCCATTAGCATACTTTACAAAGAAACCTAAATTATTTTTTTTAGCTATTAGATCCAATATATTTTCTTCTGTTGTCTTAATCGGTATTTTTGCTCCACCAATAATAGCCATATTTTCATCAGTTCCAACGATATATTGCTTCAAGATTTTAGCGGCACAATTTTCAGCATTTATTTTATTTATAAAAAAGCTATGTCTATCAGTTGCAAACTTAACTACTGACTTAACCATATTGTCATTAAACTCATTCATTTCTTCATAATAAATTGCATAAGGTTCAGCATTAGTATCAGCTGTATCATTAAGCATTCCCCCCATAACTGCAATACTTTCATCTACTGCATTTTGTGAGTTAGTCATTATTTTTTCTTTATGTTCTTTCACAACCTTATCAATAGTTTTTTTATAATTCTTTAAGTCTTTAAGCTGTTTTTCATACCACTCATCAGTTTTAGTATAATTTGTTAAAGCTTTAATCTCATGTTCATTTAACTCGTTAAATAATAATTCCCAATCTTTAATCAGTCTATCGGTTAAATAAACCCATTTCCTTGCACCTACCATAACTTATCACTACTAACCTTCAATGTTGAATAAATCGTATGGTTCTTCATCTGGTGCATTATATGCCGATTGTCTTTCTTCTAACTTTTTGATTTCTTCTTCTTTTTCCTCTTCGGTTAATGAGTCTCCCCAAAGCTCGTTAACATATTGTTTAGCACTCATTGCACCACTTGCGAATACTGGTGCTAATACTGCAAGCTTACTATCGAAACTTGGATTAGCATATTCTGGATAATTAACAAAGATTTCATAATCTTCTTTAGCTTGGGCTTTATTTCCTTGACTGTTAAAATATACCTTTAATAATAAATTACATAATTTTTCAATTGTTTCAGTTTGAAAATCAATTAAATCATCACGAGTTATCACCGTTACCTTTTCTTTTTCTCTTTGAGCTGTTGCATTATTATCTCTTGCTAAATCAATTCCTAATGTTGCAGGGCTTAAAATACCAGCTAAGATATTATGTAAAATCTCTAATGCTTGACTTGAATACTGCTCGAAGTTCAATACTGGTTGTTTTGTCTCAATCATTGCTTGATTTACACCAGTTGCAGAGTTCAAATCGTTTTTATAAACAAATACTTTTCTTTCAAAAGTATTAAACTTTTTCCTGTTCCCCTCATCATCATATTCCATTAATTCTTCTGGTAAATAATCTACTGGTGCTGATCTACGAGTTGTTGTTGAGCTCATTGATAAGTTTTGATCTAAATCATCAAGTAAGTCATATTTACTGCTAAACATTCCCTTACCTCTACCAGTTGTCTTATCAAGCTTGTAGATTGTTGGCACAGCTATAAATTGATTAAAACACTCATAACTTGTTTTTTCTAAACCTTTTGTTTTTTCAGTGGTTTTTAAATCTACATGTTGTTTAACTTGCCCTTTCTCGTTTGCAAGTTCATAAAGATTATATTCTATTGTTGCAACTCTTTTTTTAGTTTTAGTTTTTTCATCTTCTTCTAAAGTTGTTGTTCTTATATCTTCAAGCATATAAGTTTTATTATCTTCAACAAAATATGTTTTTCTTTTGATAGCAACAACTCTATTTTCTTTATATTCAAACTCGATATTTCTGCCATCACTAAACACTATCATTGGAAAGTCACTTATTGATTTATCATAATTGATGAAAAAAGCACCATCACCAACTGCTAACATATATGGTAATTGGTCTTGATCCATTAGAGTTTGAAAATTATTATCTTTCAAGATTTCATTAAGTAAATCAGTTAAAACTAAATCTTCTACAATCTCATAGTTTTTAGTTTGTTCGTTCAATACTTTTTTATTTACTTTGATTTCTGGTTTCCCAATAATGCTAATTAAAGTGTCAATAATCGCATGAGGTAAGCCAGAATGAGTAGTTTTTGTTTGTGGTTCAGCTGCAACTACTTTCCAAAAATAGCTTTGATTTGCTGTAAAAAAATCAGCACTTGGATTAGGCAAATTAGTAAGATTTTGAGTATAAAACCTTTTTAAGTTTTCACTTTTGCCCTCATACCAAATTGCACCCTCTTCTTGTCTATATCGTTGGTCTATATTAAACCCATAATCATTATTGTGTCTATTGCGTAAAATCTTGCTTTCAAAACTCATAATCTTTTCCTTTCTTCATCTCGCATAATGTTATCGTTTAGCTCAGTAATAAATGGTGTTATCGTATAACACAAGCTATCATAATCATCCATTGCATCTTGATTTTCATCTAATGGCAAATTGTCTTTAGGATTATAAACAAGCGTTTTAAGCTGTCTTATTAGTTCTCTACCCTCACTGTTATTGATAAATCTTATTCTTCTTAAATTGAATAATAACAATAATGTCATCAGTCTTGAGTGTCTATCAGCATCAGTTGCTTTATCAGTTGTTTTAGTTGAGTTTTTGCCATATTTAATAGCTAATCGCACCTTTAAGTTTATGCCTCTATTAACTAATTCTTTTCTAATTGTTGGTAGTAAAACATTAACTGCACCATAGCCATCTATGTAAACTGCATCTATTTTAATTGGTGTTAGCACTTGCTTATACCATTTCTCTATAAAATCGCATATTTCAACAACTAAAGCTACTGCTTCTTCACTGATTAATTTTTTTCTTCCTAAAACATCTAGCTGTTGAAACTGCCTATGAAAACCAGTAAATGTTATTCGTGTTCCCTTTTTTTCTTGGTTTCCCCCTAAGTCCACTCCAAATACATATTTAGTATAAGCATCAGTCTTGAATAGATATTCAATATCATCCATTATGACTTTTTGAGCTCGATAAATATATTCGCTTGACTTACTTAAATAACTATCATCAAGCATTTTAAAGATTGCTCCCTCACTTACACCACGCAAGCCAAGTATTTTACTTGCATAATAAAAGCTATCTTTAGGGTAAAGTGATTTAAACAAATCTACTTTATTTTGAGTCATTATTGGGTTATCATTAAAATTAAAATGCCAATAGATAGCTCCTTTAATTTTTTCATCAGCATTTGCTAAATCTTCTAAAATTGGTTTTGGTATATCATGTTCCCATTTCTTAAGCGGAATTGATTTGTTGATATAACTCGTATAGATCTCTTTATCTGGATTGTCTGGGTTAAGTGTTGCACCAAGCCAAAAACCATCAACTGCAATTAAAGATCTAAATACTTCATTAACAAAATTAACATCAGCTATATTAATCTCATCAATAATACCACCGCCAAGTGTAGATCCTAATACTGTTTGCCATCTTGCTTTATCCTTAAAACCAAAGATATAAATTATCTTTTCTCGGCCAAGAGTATCAGTAAAGACTAAATGACTACCATATCTTGTATTAGTTCCCTCTCTCGCACAACCTCTAAATAATGCTAAAAAACCATTTTTCTCATCTACTACATTTCGCCTTGCTACACCTTGAGTTGCTCCAGCTATAAAAAACTGCATATGACTTGAGCTATTTACATGCAGCCCAAACTTAAACGTAAGTGTTGTTGTTTTACTAGATCTTGCAGTTCCCTCGCAAATATCAAAGCTTGATTTAGTTCTTAATAAATCTAAACTCTTTTCACTAAAATTAAATGGTGTAATAACAGCTTGAGTTTCATTAGTTACTGCTTGTTGTTGTTCCATCTACATTTTCCTCTTTAGTCCTATATTTAGATAAATCTACTAAGTCATCTTTTGTTGGTGTTATCTCTATTCGGTTTAAGTTCTCAGTAATAGAGATTAAAGCTGCACTTACTGGCTCAGCCAATTGCACTTTACGAGCTTGTGTATTAGTCCATCTTTCTGGCTTACGATTAGTTAAGTAAAAGATTTGAGCTGATACTTCTCCAGGAATATGAATAACTTTTTCAACATAGACTATTTCTTCATAGCTTCCTTGTTTAACTTTCATTGCTTCTTTAACAATTTCGTTATACCCAATAGCTCTTTTAAACAAAGCATTTTCAACCTCTAAGTTAGCTAACTCTTGTGTTTTTTTTATAGCATTACCTATTAGCTCGTATTTAGTTCTCCAAGCATATAAAGTTTTAGGAGCAATACCCATTTTCTTTGCTATTTGTTGTAAATCTAAACCATCTCTACTCCAAGACTCTAAAAGCAATAAGCCATCTTTAGTGAGCCAATACTCATATTTATTTTTACGATTATTAGTTCTATTAGGTTTCTTAACAGCTAATTCTTCTCTTTGTTCTTCAGTTAATTTAGGTGGTTTAAAAAATGTATTTTTAGTAGAAGTTTTAGCTTTAGAGGTATTATTCTTTTTATTTTTACTCAAACTAAAACCCCCTTT
>Ga0255343_1003365_pt1 | contig 17126 bp, 18 predicted proteins | sample wastewater_treat_4_FD_192413 | JGI IMG/M metagenome (GOLD analysis project Ga0255343, IMG submission 192413) | Wastewater microbial communities from Lulu Island WWTP, Vancouver, Canada - plant16 | ecosystem: Engineered > WWTP > Wastewater > Unclassified | place: Canada: Vancouver, British... | reverse complement strand
TCATTAATAAGGTTAAACCTATGAATCCAAAAACTGTAGCGAGCGCAAATGAAATAAACGAAGATGATGAAAATGTAAAAAGTAACGATAAGACCGATATGGCACATGATTCTATCGCCAGTATTGCTGATGTAAGCGCCGATACAAGCGGGAGCGGTGGGAGTTTCTACTCAAATATCGCCGCGCAGCCTCATAAGGAAAACAAAAACCTCATCCAAAGTCTGTACGATTTGGATGAGGATGTCGAATCTTATACAGAATAGGTTTTATTCCACAACTTCGCCTTCTACCGGTTCGTCTTCTTTATTGTCTTTTCCTTCTCCTTTGTTGTTCTCGCCCGGATTTCCATTGTCGCTTCCCGTTCCGGCTGAACCGGTGTTGTTAGTTCCCGGTTGACCACCCTGTTTGTATATGTATTCACCTATCTTTTGCAAAGCAAGCGATAATTCCTGTGTTTTCTGCTTCAGTGTTTCCACACCGTCCGTTTGCAGATTATCTCTTATGCTTTTAACCTTCTCTTCTATTTCCTTTTTCAGATCCTCGGGGACTTTGTCTCCGGCATCTCTTAGAGATTTTTCAGCCGTGTAACACATACTGTCCGCAAGATTTCTTGTCTCCGCTTCCTCTTTTCTTTTTTTATCCTCTTCAGCGTGCATTTCGGACTCTTTTACCATTTTTTCAACCTCCTCTTTTGACAAACCGGTGCCACCTTGGATAGTTATTTTTTGCTCTTTTCCAGTAGCTTTGTCTTTTGCAGTTACATTAAGAATCCCATTCGCGTCAATATCAAAGGTAACCTCAACCTGAGGAACTCCTCTGGGGGCCGGTGGTATTCCGTCAAGCATAAACCTCCCGAGAGACTTGTTGTCCGCGGCCATGTGTCTTTCCCCCTGCAGTACATTTATCTCCACGCTTGTTTGATTATCGGCCGCAGTGGAGAATATCTGGCTTTTTTGCGTCGGTATTGTAGTGTTCCTTTCTATCAAAGGTGTTGATACACCACCGAGTGTTTCGATCCCTAAAGTTAATGGTGTCACATCCAAAAGCAAAACGTCTTTGACATCTCCCGATAAAACTCCGCCCTGTATTGCCGCTCCGAGTGCTACAACCTCGTCAGGATTAATGCTTTTATTGGGCTCTTTGCCAAAGAAATCTTTAACCGTTTGTGTAACTTTCGGCATTCTCGTCATACCTCCCACCAGAACAATCTCGTTTATTTCATTTTTACTGAAACCCGAATCTTTTAGAGCGTTCTCTATGGGTGGTACGGTTTTCTGTATTAGATCATCAACCAGCTGTTCCAGCTTGGAACGGGTAAGTTTTATGTTCAAATGCTTCGGGCCGGTACTGTCCGCCGTGATAAACGGTATGTTGATTTCCGTTTCCAAAGTAGAGGATAATTCAATTTTCGCTTTCTCAGCCGCATCCTTTAATCTCTGCATAGCCTGCCTGTCTTTTGATAGATCAATTCCATTTTCTTTCTTAAATTCCTCTAAAAGCCAGTCTATGATTTTTTGGTCAAAATCGTCTCCGCCCAGATATGTATCTCCGTTGGTAGCTTTAACTTCAAAAACTCCGTCTCCAATTTCCAAAACCGATACGTCAAAAGTGCCTCCGCCCAAATCATAGACTACTATTTTCTCGTTCTTTTTCTTATCTAATCCGTACGCCAGTGAGGATGCCGTCGGTTCATTAATTATCCTGTCTACTTCAAATCCGGCAATCTGACCCGCTTCTTTTGTTGCTGTTCTCTGAGAATCGTTAAAATAAGCAGGGACAGTAATTATTGCTTTCGTGAGTTTTTGACCCAAAAAAGCTTCTGCGTCCGCCTTCATTTTTGCCAGTATTTTTGCAGAAATTTCCTGAGGTGTGTAAACCTTTCCCTCAACCTCTACACAGGCCAATCCGTTTTTTCCTTCAACAATTTCGTACGGATACGTTTGTTTTATTTTCTGTACCTCCGGATCGCTGAATTTTCTTCCCATCAATCTCTTGATGGAGAATATCGTGTTTTTCGGATTTACCACCTGTTGTCTTTTTGCCGGTATTCCGACTATGTTTTGATCAGGTACCACTATTGATGGGGTAGTGTTTGCTCCTTCCGCGTTCGGAATTACCTTTGCGGTTCCGCCCTCCATTATCGCCATACAACTGTTTGTGGTTCCTAAATCTATTCCTATTATTTTTGCCATATTATTTCCTCCTAAATTATTCCTGACCGACAACTACTTTTGCCGGTCTTATTAAATTTCCGTTTAACAAATAACCTTTTTGATGGGTTTTCAAAACTTTGTTTTTCTCTCCTTTTTGCACCTCTATAGCATCCATGTACTTCGGGTCAAACTCTTTTCCATCTGCCTCTATTTCCTCTACGCCTAAGCTTTTTAATACCTTTTTTAGTTCTCTGAGCGTTAAGTTTAAACCTTCATCTTTGATGTTTTCGTCAAGTTTTTCCAAATTGTCAAAAAACGGTAAGAAGGCTTCAACCACTTGGCTTTTTACAAAAGTCAAAAAGCCCTCTTTTTCCTCCGCGGTTCTTTTCTCAAGATTTTTATAATCGGCTAGGGCTCTTTTCCAACTGTTGTCCAGTATTTTTATCTTTTCCTCCATTTCTCTTGCTTTTTCCTCCGTCTCTTTTAGTTTCTCCTCCAACTTCTTAATCTCAGCCTCATATTCTTCTTTTGTTTTTTTCAAAGATTTATCTTCTTTTATCTTTTCTTCTTTCATGATGAATTTAGATAGTCGAGTAATTTATTACCAAGAACCTCCAAGTTCCTCTAAAAGCCCCTTTGTATATTTAATCATGGGTATTGTTTTGCAATAGTTTAATCTTGATGGCCCCAACACTGCTATATCACCTGTTTTGTCGTTTATCCTAAAAGGTGAAAACACAATTGCGCTGTCTTTCAAATTCTCCACCGGAATCTCATCTTCTATAAGTGTGTAAACTTCTTCTCCGGGAATAACGCTTTGAAATATTCTGTTTAAGGTTTCGTAGTCGTCAAGAATCTTGAGTGCAGCCTTAGCGGTATCTATATCCCAATATTCTTTATATTCCAAAATATTTGCGGCTCCGGCATAGGTGACATACCCGTCGTCGGTAACCGCTATTGAAAGACACTTGGTAGTATCTGCCAGAGCCTCTGCCGCTTCCCGCAGGAGTTTTCCAAGTTCAAATCTATTTGACCAAAGTCTTTGTTTTAGGGCTATTTCCTGAAGCACAGGAAGTTCCTCTTCTTCCATCATTTGTTCCACATAGAGCTTGTAAGCCATCCTTGTCGGAACTCTTCCTGAGGAAGTGTGAAGCATTTCTAAAAATCCCATGTCAATAAGTTTCGCCATCTCATTTCTAACCGTAGCGGGAGAGTATCTCATGTTGTGTTTTTTTACAACTTCTACAGAACCCACCGGTTCGGCGGTACTTATGTAATCGTTTATTATGGCTTGAAGCAATTCTACTTGTCTGTCAGTCAACATATTATCAGTAATATATCACGAGTGCTAAAAGTGTCAAGACTAAGTTTTATTATTTAGTGAGAATTTGTCTGAAGGCTTCCTGTGGTATATCAACTTTTCCGATTCTTTTCATTCTTTCTTTCCCCTTCTTCTGAATATCTAAAAGTTTGTCTTTTCTTTCTCTATGGCCGCCGGACATTTTTGCCAGAACATCTTTTCTTAGCGCAGGAATGTCTTCTCTTGCCAAAATTTTTCCACCGACGGCGGCCTGCAGTGAAATAGGAAATTGTTGCTTCGGTATCACACCTTTTAGTTTTTTCAGAAGCGACCTTCCAATTTCCCCAGCCTTATCTCTGAGAACTATATTTGTTAAAGGGTCAACAATTTTTCCGTGAATGAGCACATTTAGTTTTACAGCATCAACTTTTCTGTAATCCAGGAAATCATAATCCAAACCGGCAAAACCCGAGGAAACGCTTTTTAATTCATCAAAGAAGTTGTAGACAAGTTCGGCCAGCGGAAGTTCATATTCAAAAAAGACGGTGTTTTCGTTGGGATATTCCATTTTTTTCAAAATCGCTCTTCTTTCTGTGCACAATTTCATTACCTGGCCTGAATAAACCGCAGGACACACAATTTTGCAGAGTATCCACGGCTCCTGAATTTCTCTTACAAATGTTGTATCCGGAAGGTCAGACGGGGAAGTGATGTAATTTTGTACTCCTTTTGTGTTTATTACTTTATATTTCACGGCCGGAGTTGTGGATATTAAATTTAATCCGTATTCTCGTTCAAGTCTTTCCTGGACTATTTCCGCATGCAGAAGACCCAAGAAACCGCATCTGAAGCCGAATCCCAAAGCAGTATTGTTTTCCGGCTCAAAGGTCAGTGAGGCGTCGGAAAGGGAAAGTTTTTCCAAAGCTTCTCTCAGGCGCGGGGACTTGGAGTTATCTATCGGGTAGATGGAAACAAAAACGAACGGTTTAATTTCTTTATAACCGGGGAGAGGAGAGGCAGGGTCATCTTCCCATGTAAGTGTGTCTCCGACTTTTACCGCGTGAATGTCTTTTAGCCCCGTGGCAATATATCCGACTTCTCCTGTTGATAATTCGTTCGTTTTTACCCTTTTTATTTGTGTAAACCCTACTTCCTCCGGGATTGAAACCGCACTCGTAGCCAGAAACTTAATTTTCCTTTTTTTGCCAAGTTGAAACCTCCCATCAACAACTTTTATGTTTGCAACTACACCCAAATATTCATCGTACGAAGAATCAAACACCAGCGCTCGTGAAGGTTTATGGCTGTCTCCTGCGGGGTAGGGTATCGCGTTTATTATTTTCTTTAAGAGATTTTTAACACCCTCTCCGGTTTTTCCCGAAACACATAAAATGTCTTCTTTTTTAAAACCAAATGTTTTGCCCATAGCATCTTTAAGGGATTCTATATCTCCGGTCGGTAAGTCAATCTTGTTTATAACCGGTATAATTTTTAACCCCGCTTCCGATGCTTTGTAAAAATTGGAGACCGTTTGCGCCTGTATTCCCTGCGTTTTATCCACCAAAAGTATTGCTCCTTCGCAGGCGGCAAGGGAGCGGGATACTTCGTACGAAAAATCAACATGTCCGGGAGTATCTATCAGATTTAATTGGTAGCCTTCGTAGTTCATTCTTATGGCTTTGAGTTTTATGGTAATTCCTTTCTCTCTTTCCAAAGCCATTGAGTCCAAAGTTTGTTCAATAATGTTTCTTTTGTCTATGGCGTGCGTAATTTCCAGAAATCTATCTGCCAAAGTGGATTTACCATGGTCTATGTGGGCTATTATGCAAAAATTTCTGATATTTTCCTGTCTCATGGGTTATCAATTTCTTATGAATTATACGGTTTTTGCTCGGTCGCGGTTAAATCAACGGCTTCGGCTTCGATTTCTTTTATACCGTTTTTGGAGATTTTTAACTTTCCCAAAAGTTTGTAAAAAAGTTCAATTTCCTCCACTTTCAGAAAGTGTGTTATCACCAGGTATGTTGCCATTCCGATTATTCCGGCTATGGCTGTAAGGCCTATTAAATTTATCGTTCTTGTTGTATCAAAAACGAACTGGTCAAGAATTTTCATCGGGATATACAGCATTATTCCGGTAAGAGCCGTGGCCCAGCATATTTTTGTGAACGGAATTATTAGTTTTTCCTTGTTAAAGCCCCCGACTTTTTTGTTTAAAAATGTCATTAAAAGCACTGAGTCAAGCATTGATGTGATGGTGTATGAAAAAGCGACAGACCAAACCCCGAAGTTCAGCGTTTTTACGAAAATTAAGGAGATACAAACGTTTATTATGGCGGTGATTATGTTTATTATTACCGGAGTAGAAGTATCTTTCAGCGCATAAAAAGCTCGGGTTATTAGGTAATTTGCGCTCTGTGAAAATATGGAGATGCTGAAGAAAGCAAGTGTCTGGGCGGTTCTGATTGTGGCTTCCCATGGAAAATTGCTTACCCCATAGACAAGTCTTATTGCGGGTACTCTCAGAACTAACAATATCGCGCTTACCGGCATAACTAAATACATCATTTGCAGAAGGGATGTTGAAAATGTCTCTTTGAATTTTTCCTTTTCTTCGGGGGCGGATTGTGATGATAATGTCGGAAGGCTCGCCGCCGCCATTGATATGCCTATTAAATTTACAGGAAAGCCCTGAAGCTGATCCGCAAATTTTAAGTAAATTACGGAGGACGTGGATATCAGTATGGCTAAACTATTGTTTATTGTCTGAATTAAATTGGCTATAAGAACGCTGGTGAGCCTGGGCGGAATGAGCGAAAATGTTTTTCTGAAGTTCCGATCGGAAAAATCTATCTTGGCGGAAAATTTGAAACCGGATTTTTTTAGGAGCGGGGCCTGAATAAAAAAGTGCAAAAAAGCGCCGATTATCGTTCCGATTGCCGGCCCGTATATTCCCATTTTTTCCGACAGAAGAATAATTCCCAAAATCATTCCGATGTTGTAAAAAATCGGAGCCAGGGCTGGGATAAGAAAGTATTTGAAAGATTGCAGTACGCTGGTAGATAAACTACCTGCCACAAGAAAAATCTGCGAAACGAGCATTATTCTCATGAGGTTTGACCCGAGCGTTATTTCCTCCTTTGTGAATGTATGAACGGATAGAACGTCTATAATTTGCGGGGAAAAGATGAATATAAAAGTTCCTACTATTATAAAAAAAAGAAATGTGGCATTTATTATTGATGATGCTACTTTAAATGCGGAATCTTTATTTTTTACCAATAGACCGGTAAACATCGGAATAAAGACCGTGGAGACCGCCCCGACTATCAGCAACGAATACACCAAGTTTGGGATTTTATCAGCCGTGTAAAAAATGGCCAGCTCTTTTGATACTCCGAAATACGAAGCAAGAAGCCTTGTTTTAACCAGCCCAAGTATGGCGCTTATACCACTCGCCAGTCCTAATATAAGCGCCGCAGATAGTATTGTATTTTGAGTTTTGAACAAAAATCCGTTGAAATTTTTCGGTTCAAGTTTTAATCTGAATTTCATTTTTTATCTCATTCTGCGGTTGCAACTTGTGCTTTTTACTTAGCGGCAGTTATGATATTATACATCCCGATTATGGCAAACACTAAGTCGGCAAAAAAGAATATAAGATCTTCCGCAAGGAAGAAAAAACACAATGACATGTGGGAGAAGAAATATAAAGATGCAAAAAAGTCTTTATCTAAGGCGATATCTGCTAAAGAAAGTTTAAAGATAATTTCTGATAAGTTTGTTGCTCTGCAAAAATCTCTTGATAAAGCGGCTAAAGAAAAAGTTATTCATAAAAATAAAGCAAATAGAGTAAAATCTAATTATGCTAGAAAAATTTCTGCCCTCGCTCTTCAGAAAGAAGAACGAATTGGAACAAAATCAACGGAGGCGACAGGTGGCACCAAACCGGCAAAACCAGGAAAAGCCTCGATTAAAAGAACAGAAAATAAAGAAACAGGAAAACCCGGAAAAAGGAAATAGCGAGGAAAACAATTTAGAGCCGGGGTTTAACCTTATCTCCCAGTTTCAGAATATTCATATTGTCCCGGAATACGCCTCAAAGCTAATCTCTTTGTTAAGAAAATTTATAATTATCGTAAGTGTTGGTTTCGGTGTTTTATTAATACTTAATATAGTTGTTTCATATGTTATTGGATTTCAAAAAAACTGGCAGAACGAGTTATTGCCGGAGATTGACAGTTATGCCGGAGTAGAGGAGAAGGCCAGGAGAATTAGCGATAAAACCGTTGCATATAAAAAATTTTTCAACGAAAGAAAGCTTTTATCGGAGAAACTAAGTTATACTCTGGATAACATAGGTAACGATGTAGAACTTAAAGATATGCAATTAGATCAATCGGGTTTTGAATTGTCCCTTTCGGGAAGTTCCGCCCTAAGTTTCACGGATTTAATAATCAGATATTTAGATAAAGATATGCTGTCAGAAATTGTCATATTATCTGCGAATTTTGATAAGTCAAAGAATGACTTCAATGTAAGAATAAGGGGGGTTTTCAAATGAAAGAAAAAACTGGAGAGTTAATTAATCTCATAAAAAGAATTCTTTCAAATGAAGAATTGTCGGCTAAGATTTACATTGTTTGGGGTATCTTGACACTAATTGTGTTTGGGGTTTTTGGCTTTTATCCGGTATCTAAAATTTTTGTTTCAAATGCTAAGTTACTGGACGACCTTTATACAAGTAACTTGAAACTTGAAAAGAAAATAGAGGAGTTAAAACTGGCAAAAGAGAAAATTGATATTGTCGGTGATGATATAAATGTCTTGGACAAGTTTCTTCCGGACGAGTTTGTAGCGCAAAACTACCTTGTTGACTTTTCTGTCTTAGCTAGTGAGTCAGGGTATAGTTTAGATAGTGTTAAATTTGAGGAAGTAAAAAATTCGGAGGTAGGTATAGCGCTTAATTTATCCGGCAAAGGGGATTTAAAAAGCCTCGTGAAGAATTTGGAGGAGTCCCGAAAATTAAATGAAGTTGTGAGTATTAGATATTCCATCGGGGACAGGGATGATAACTTAAACTTAAGTATTAGGTCTTTTATAATGGGGGAGGAATGAAAAATTTTTTAACCGCTTTAGGAATATTTTTAATAGTTTTACTAATGTGGCTGATAATCGGTGTAACAAAATTTGACAGGAGCATTTTTCTTCCTTCTTCAGTACTTGACAAAGCTACTCCTCTAAATGTTAATATTGATGTGGAGTTTATTAGAGATTTAAGTAAACCTGCCGATGGACCAAACAGACAATAATAGTTATAGCGTGAAAAATCAGACAACAAAAGGTCTGGGTACTTTTGTTTTGACGCTGTCAATATCCCTTATCATTTTCAGTGTTATTTATTATTTGATGACAACAAAATCTACTCAGCAGGATGAGTCTTTGATGTTAGGGACATCTGGAAGCACTGTTACTAAAGAAAACAGCGGTTTGGCTGATAAAGGTACTCAAAATGGTGATAAAGGCTTTGTGGGTGCGAGTGAAGACGGAGGTAGTGTAAATGAAAATAAAAATAAGGTTGATGGGGACGGTTCCGTTTTCGGAGACCTGGCGAAGGTTTCTCCCGGAGCATCTTCCCGACAGGTTTTAGCGGGGTCTACATCTGCTCCTTCCGCTAGTTCTACCGGAACAGGCGGGTCTACGGGATCTACAATAGCCGCTGGGAATACTACACCTGTTGCCACAGAGTCAACTACGGAAGTAAATCAGACCACATCGAGCGCTCCGGAAACGGGAGTAACAAGCATAACGGTAGGCTTGGCGGCCTCCCTTTCGCTTTTTATATTTGCAATGTTGTTTTTATCTAAAGGCCCAAGAAAAATAGCTTTAAGTTCGTTTGAAAAGAGATCCACCAAAGGTCTATAAAAATTTTACTCATTTCCCATTTTTATCTCGTTATCACAGGGAAAATTATTCCAGCAAGATAGCTTTTACCAAAAGCCTTTTCGTTTTTGTCCCTGCCGGCCAGCATGTCATCAGAGTAACCGTTGACTCGTTCAGATATTTTGGGCGCCAGATTTCCAGAGGATTTACTTCGTTCGGAGGAAGAACATTCTTTTCTTTTACTTCATAAACAAGTTCTTTTCCGTTGTAATTTATGGAAAACCTATCTCCTTCTTCCAGGTCTCCGAGAGTGGAGAATATGGTTTTGTAATTTTTTGGATTAAAAAACCACGGGAGCACCGAGTGCCCGTAAATAAATGTATTTCCTGTTTCTCCCGGCAATGCGGATCCCTTATAATGTCCTAAGAAATCATCAGGGCTCGGACCGTCAAATTCACTTTTAACCAACGCGTTATTAATCTTGAGCTTCGGTATTGTGATATAAAAATATTCCGAAATGCTGTCTTTTTTCTCAATATATTTAGTGTTTTCCTTTATTTCCTGAAAATCAAAATTTTTGAATCCCGTGGCCACTCCAAGAACGGTTTGTTCCATCGGTTTTATCACCTTGTCCTGAGTTTTGAAAAAAATCAGAGGAAGAACCACCTGAGTTCCGAGTACTATAAATCCGAGCGCCATGAGCAGTCCCGAAAGTATTCTGGTTTTAAAGAAAAAAGGAAAATTTACCGTTTTGTATATCGGGTCGGAGGATTTGTCTTTCAAGTAAATTTTTTTATTTGTGTTTTCGGCGGACATTTTTATAATCCTGTTTGTAATCCTGTTTATGATCCTGATATTTTAGAATTTTAAAATCTTTTAAATTTTGCTTAATTTTTATCTTTTTATTTTATTTAAGAATTTAATACTGTCTCTATCACCATCGGAATTAATAAATCTTCATCTATTTCGCTTAGTTTTGACTCCATATCAATTTTCCTTAACTTTTCAAACAAATCAATTATCTGCTCTTTTGAAAATAGTTTTGATTGCGCCTGCGCTTTTCTTTTTACAAAATCGGACAATTTTTTGTATGAAGGAGATTCGAACTTTACCGTTGCTATGGTTCTTAGTCCGTAGAGTAGAGTAGAAAAAATTTCAAATGGGGAAACGGCGTCATTTTGTAGCTTTGACAATTCCCGATAGGCCCTTTCTCTTTGTCTGTAAAAAACGGCATCTACGAGATTGAATATGTTGCTTTGGGGAGCGGTTTCATTCAGATTTAATTTTGCTTTTAAGTTCTGAAGATTTTTAATAAAAATGTTGCTTTTAGGGAGTTCTTTTTCTGACAATATTATTAAAGTGGCCAAATCCGGTATTTCTTTCATTTTTTCAACAAAAGGTGATAAATCCATTCTTCCGGCATCTGATACATCCAGAACTATAAACGGGGGGTTTCCGAAAAGGTCTTTTGAACGGCTTTTTTCCAGTAATTGTGTAGGGGTGATTTCAGATATTTTTAATTCCAGTCTTGATTCCAAACCCATTTTTTTCTGCTGATTTTGTATTAAAAGCCGGGATTTCGAAATATCGTTTCCATGAACTATGTATATCATGCAACTATTTTAACTTAAAAAAGAAAATTTACCCAAGATTTGCTGTTAGGAGATGATATATTTATCGGATTTTGATTAGCACCGGTTTTTTGGTTAGCGTAGATTACTTCTTCGATCGTTTATTTTGTGATTACTTTTTTTATTTTCTACTTATTTCCGAAGAGATATTTTTGAACGTACGCGTGAATCTGGGAATAATCTCCTGCCTGCGGAACCAAAACCCAATTTTTTCCGTATAAAGTACCGTCGGTCGGATGGTATAACAAACCCCCTTCATCGGGATTATCGCTATTATCAATCACAATTGAAGTTACTTTCTCAAAATCCAGCCGCTGGGAGAGTTGATATAAACTTTGAATCACCTGAAGGTCTATGTCTGTTTCAACATTATTTACATATTGATTATAGAGTTCTTTTAATTTTGAAATATTTGTCAAAGTTTTAAGAGATAGCGCCTTATTTTTTACCGCCAAAATAACATTTTGCTGCCTTTTTGACCTTGCAAAATCCGTTCCTTCACCGTTATCACCGTGTCGGGAGCGGGCATATTTGAGAGCCGTTTTTCCGTCCATGGTTTGCGGACCCTGTTCGAATTTTACTATTTCATATCTGCATGGGAAAACCGCCAAAGCATCAAGCTCTATACCTTTTTCCTGCTCTTCCTTGATGATTTTGTCCGCTTCTTCCTGAGTTCTCCCGCAGGTGTCGTTTTCTTTTCCTTCTACTGGATAGGCGTAATCGGTGAAAGAATTTTCAACATTTACTTCTATTCCTCCGAGCGTGTCTATAATATTTTCAAACAAATCAAATGTAACCATGACATAATAGTGAATAGGAATTCCCAAAACTACTTCCATCTGCTTTTTAAGTTCTTCTATTCCGGCGTTGGCATATACCTCATTTATTTTTGATGAATAATTGTACCCATTTTCAAGAGTGTAGTTGTTAATCCAAAGATCGCGGGGAAGTGAAATAAGCACAACGTCATTATCAACGTTACCTATCGAGGCGACTAAAATCGTATCCGTTAAGGAGTTTCTACCACTCTCGGAACCGAAATCCCTTTTGTCTGAACCAAGAATTAAAATGTTCGTCCTTCCGTCGGTTTGTTTTATGTTTATTTTTTCCGTGCCACCGACGATAGATACGGGACTGAACTCTTTTTTTACTCTATCTCTGAAAAAATAGAAAAGAATGCCGGCCGAAATTATTACGGCGAATAATATAAAAAGCTTTGCAACACCTTTGCTTTTACTGTTCTTAGAGTTTTTTTCCGAAAGTTTTTTCTGTTTTGATATGTCAGTATATTTCATTTATTTGAAAACGCAGGGAAAACTTAATCCTGAACGTAATAACGAATTATAGCGGCAAAAATTTCCGAATCAAGACTCGCGTTTCCCACAAGAACTCCGTTTAGCCCGTTGATTTTTGATATTGAAGAGGCGTTTTTTTCGTTGACCGATCCGCCGTATATCAACGCCGCTTCCGGCGGTATTATTTTTCTTATTTCATCGGTGATGGCGGAAATTTTTGCCGGATCTTCTGCGCGGTAAACTCCGTTTACTGATATGTTCTGGGGGTCTTCCCATGCCATTACGCATCCTTCTTTGTAAAGTTTTATTAAATCTGCCGGGTTTACGAAGCAAATTATCGGAGTTATGCCTTCTCTTAAACATACATCTCTTTTTCTTGCGACTACTTCAACCGGTTCCTGTCTTTCGCTGTGTCCGATAATTGCGTATCGGCAAAAACCTTTTATCTGAAATGCTCCGGTTTCTCCCGTATGCGGTCCTCTGTCAAAAGGGGAGACATCTTGTACCCCTGTTTCCACTCCCATTTTTTGGGAAATTTCGCAAACCGCCGGAACGAATACTAAAGACGGGCATAGAATTATTTTCGGCCATTTTTCTTCCGGGATTTTTCTTTTTTTCCAGTCTTTTTTTATTTTTTTGTAGTATCTGCTAAAAGGTCCGACCCAGTCGGCAAGATCTTTAGCGTCCATATTCATTTTCCAATTTGCTATTACGTATTTCATATTTTCCCTTATTTCATATTTTTCTTATTGTCTTCTCTACAAGAGCGGGAAGGTTTTCTATGTCTTCGTGGGTGTACCCGTATCCCAACGAATTTAAACATGAAAAAACCGTTCCTATATCTGTGTATATTTTATCCGCATATTGACACGCGACAAGGCTGTTTAGCAAAATGTTCCCGCCGATTTCCCCGATTTTAGATTTTCCGCACCCCATCGGGCATCCCGAGCACGATGGGTAACCTCCCGGTTCAACGCCAAGTTCATTTTTTCTGCTAAGTATTTCTTCGTATAAATTTTCGTAGTCGTCAAAGTTTTTCGGAGAATATATTTCGGTTCCGGTGATTGATATTCCTTTTATGTTTTTTTCAATGAATTTTTTCTCCAGGTAGTTTTCCGGAGTAGTGAAGTATTGGTCCGAAATTACTTTTTTTCCATCAAATTCCATTATGGTTCTTTTTCCCGGAAGTCCTAAGGACCATACATCCGTGCTTTCTTCTCTTAAAAAAGCGGCTGAGTTCTGAATTTCTATTACGGTTTTTTCCTTTGCCACCCCATGAATTACTATTGAGTCCAATCCCGCGAATTTTATTCTTGTGGAGAGACTTCCCCCGAGGTAAATGTCTTCCACGGCTCCTTCGTCAATTAAAACTATTGAGGCTTTTGATGTAAATGGAAAAAATCCGTTTAAAGGGCCGACGGATATGATTATCGGATTTTTGTCGGAGTACATTTCCAGGAGTCTTAAGCCCAAGCCCGTTCCCCCGAAGTAGCTGTTCAGGTCGGTGAAGCTTTTTGCTTCGGCTTCCTGTTTTTCCAAGTCTATGTCTAATATTTTTTTTATTGAAAGGTCTATCATTTTTCTGGTTTTATGTCCTTTTCATCTTCCGGGTCCTGCTCGGTTAAAATTTCAAAAACACTGCGGGGGCAGATTGACGATATTTTTTCCACATCCAGAATGTTTATTCTTGGGTCTATTTCTAATTCAAACTCCACATTTTTTCCTTCGGATTTTTTTCTGAAAACCCTGATGAGAGATTCTTCCATGCCGACTTTTTTTAATTGTCTTTGCGCTTCAAAAACGCACATTTCACAGCCGATGCATCTTTCGGGCTGTGAAGGTTTTAATATTTTTGGCATTTTTCCAAAACCTCTACTTCTCCAAGGCCTCTATTCCGGGTAGTGTTCCTTTTGCTAGGAATTCAAGCATTGCGCTTCCGCCTCCGGATACGAAGCTGAATTTGTTTAATAATCCTAATTTGTTTATTGCCGCAACGGTGTCTCCTCCTCCGACAACGGAGTAGAGTTTGTTGCTTTGGGTAAGTTCCGCTATTTTTTCCGCTATCGCTTTTGTTCCGGCGATATATTTTTCTTCTTCGTACATTCCTAAGGGTCCGGCCCACAAAACTGTCCTTGATTTTTCAATTATTTCCATAAATTTTTGCCTTGTTTTTTCATTTATGTCTTTTGATTCTATGTCTTTGTTATCGGATAAAATGAGGTTTTGAGTAATTTCTTTACTCCAATTTGCAGAGAGAAGTGAACTTAACATTACGTAGTCCGCAGTTTTTTGAAATTTTTCTATTACGGGAAGTTTGCTTTCCAATTTTGATCCGCCGATTATAACCGACAGAGGTCTTTCCGGATTTTCGGTTACTTTTTTAAGATTGGATATTTCTCTTTGGAGGGCAATCCCGGCAAAAGAGGGGAGAAATTTTGTTATCCCGGTGATTGAAGCATGGTTTCTATGGCAGGTGGCAAAGCTGTCGTTGACATAAATTTGGCCTCTTGATGCTAATTCTTTTGCAAATTCTTCATCGTTTTCTTCTTCTCTTGGATCAAATCTTAAATTTTCCAAAAGTTCAAAATTTCCTTCGCCTAAGTTTTCGTTGAAGTAGGGGAGAAGTTGTTTTGTGCTTAGTTCGGATGAAAAAGCGCCGTTTGGTCTACCGATATGCCCCGCAATTATCGGTAAGCCGCCTTTTTCTATTATGTATTTTAGCGTCGGGAGAGAAGAATCAAGTCTGAAAGTCTCTTCTATAATGCCGTTTTTTATGGGGACATCAAGATCGCACCTTACGAGTACTTTTGTATTTTTATTTATGGGGGCCTCGGACAGCGGTTTTATGTTCATGGAGATATTTTAGCACGTCGGGGTTCTTCCGGGCTCAGCCCGTGCCGGGCTGAGCCCTGTCTAGGCCCGGCCCTGTCCGGGCCGGGCCCGGCGTCTTCATGCCATCATTAAAGCCATTTCGACGAGTCTGCAGCTGTATCCCCACTCATTGTCGTACCAGGCAAAAACTTTTATTAAGTTTCCGTCTATTACTTTTGTCATTGATAAATCAACAATAGCGGAGTAGGGATCTCCGATTATGTCTGAAGAAACGAGCGGCTCGTAGGTTGTTTTTATGACGTCTTTGTATTTGGGATTTTTTGCAGATTCTTCAAAAACTTTGTTAACCTCTTCTTTTGTGGTGTTTTTTTCAATTAGAGCTGTAATATCTGCGATAGAGCCCGTGATTATGGGAACTCTTAAAGCTGTGCCATCAAATTTTCCTTTTAATTGGGGAAGAACTTCTGTAGTTGCATCCGCGGCCCCTGTTGTTGTCGGGATTATGTTATACCCGGAAGAACGGGCTCTTCTTAAATCTACTTTTTCTCCGGCCGGAGGGCTGTCAACGACATTTTGATTGTTTGTAATTGCGTGAATAGTGCTCATTCCTGCTTTTATTATTTTAAAATTGGAGTCCAAAACGTCTAGGACGGGGGAGATGCAGTTTGTTGTGCAGGAGGCGTTTGATATTGCGTTTTGTCCCAAGTATTGAGATTCGTTAACTCCCTTCATGAAGGTTTGAATTGTTCCGCCCTTGACCGGAGCGGAGATAATTACTTTTTTTGCTCCCGCTCTTATATGTGCAAGTGAGGTATCGTCTTTTACAAATTTTCCGGTACATTCAAGAACAACATCTATGCCTAATTTTTTCCACGGAAGTTTTTCGGGATCTTTTTCGGATAAGATAAGGGTTTTTTTGCCTTCAACAACCAGATAATTTTCTGTTCCTTTTTTATCAAAAAAATCCTTTTCACCCTTATTATCTTCAAGATTTATTCTTTTCCCATCTTCTTCCAGCCAAATTTCTTTGTCATAAGTTCCATAAACAGTATCGTACTTTAGGAGATGAGCTAAAACACGGGGGTTTGTAAGATCATTTATAGCTACTATATCAATACCTCTTTCAAAAGCAATCCTGAAGGAAGACCTTCCGATTCTTCCAAATCCATTTATAGCTATTCGGGCAGTTTTATTTTCCATATTTTTAAAGATGCGAATCAAGCCAGTTTTTTACCATTTCTTTTGGCATTGCTCCGACTTTTCTATCAATTTCTTTTTCGTCCTTTAAGAGAACAAATGTCGGGATGCTCATGATTCCAAAGTCTGAGGCAAGATCGCTTTCGGATTCAACATCAACTCTTTGAAATTCTATTTTTCCGGTGTAATCACCTTCTAATTCTTCAAATATGGGGGTCATTATTTTGCAGGGACCGCACCAATCTGCATAAAAATCTAGTAATTTTAGCATGCGTATATATTAGCATATTTGTCTAGGTTTGGGTCCGGGCTCAGCCCGGACTAGGCACGGCCTAGGCTCAGCCCGGCACGGGCTGAGCCCGGAGGACTTGCCACACAAGGGTAGAGCATATATACTTAAAATAAATGAAGGGAAAAAAATATATTTTCCTAATAATTGGGATTTTGATAATTACTGGTATTGTCCTTTTGGTTAGACTAGGCTCAGCCCGGGACGGGCTGAGCCCGGTAGGGGCAGAGAAGACGGGGTCTTCTCCCGAATCCGGAGCCACATCCAAACTGAAACAGGGTTATGACTTTTTGGTGTCAAAAGGAACAAACTACGGGGATTCACAGCCGTCGGATTGGCCATTTAGCATAACAAGTACATATTGGAAAAGGATTTTATACTCTGCCTTGTGGTCGCCGGACGGAACGGCAGCGGAGTCAGATGTTGTATCAGGAAAGACATTTTATTCAAACAGCAGAACTAAAAAAACAGGAACAATGGAACCCATGGATTTCTCCCCTGAACAATATGTTCAATATGATGATGCCCACGCATCAGATTATACGG
>Ga0255343_1003349_pt1 | contig 17178 bp, 7 predicted proteins | sample wastewater_treat_4_FD_192413 | JGI IMG/M metagenome (GOLD analysis project Ga0255343, IMG submission 192413) | Wastewater microbial communities from Lulu Island WWTP, Vancouver, Canada - plant16 | ecosystem: Engineered > WWTP > Wastewater > Unclassified | place: Canada: Vancouver, British... | reverse complement strand
TGCCCCGACCCCACGATCCCGACCGCTACGAACTCTCCGACGCCGAGAAGCGCGATCTCATCGCGCTGATCCAGCGCGGCAAACCGCTGCCGGACAAATACCGCTTCCTGCTCTTCGCGGACAAACGCGAGGTGGAACTCGTCTGGAGCGGCAAAACCCGCGAAGTCTGCAACATCGTCCTCCCCTTCCAAACGCTGGAACACATTGACGAACCGCGCCCGGAACCAGCGGACGCCGACGAACTGGCCCTCGACACCCGCGGCCGGCAACTCAAAGGCTGGACCAACAAACTGATCTGGGGCGACAACAAACTCATCCTCGCCTCGCTCAAAAGCGGCGCGCTCCGCCGCCAGATCGAGGACGCCGGCGGCCTCAAGCTCATCTACATTGACCCGCCCTTCGATGTCGGCGCGGATTTCTCCATGGACATCGCGATCGGCGGCGAAACCTTCCACAAAGAACCCAACCTCCTCGAACAAATCGCCTACCGCGACACCTGGGGGCGCGGCGCGGATTCCTTCCTCGCCATGATCTACGAACGCCTCCTCCTCATGCGCGACCTCCTCCACGACGAAGGCAGCATCTATGTCCATTGCGATTGGCGGGTTACCGGCTTTATTCGACAAGCACTCGACGAAGTATTTGGGAAAGATCACTTCGTCAACGAGCTAATCTGGAAAAGGCAATCAGCTAAGAGCGGAGCATTCGAGGGCATCGGACAATTCGGCAGAATCCACGAAACAATTTACTTCTACAGTCGCGGCGAGCACTTCACGTGGAATCAGCAGTTCGCTCCTTACGATGAAAGCTACATTCAGGATTTCTACAAGCACGTCGAAGCCGGCACTGGAAGAAGATACCGGTTGAGCGACTTGACTGCTGCCGGCCCGCGCCAAGGAGATTCTGGTGGCGCTCTGAAGATAGGAAAGTCCACCGTGCGGCCAGCAGCCGGTAGGCATTGGGCATTGGGACTCCAGCCGAAAGAGACGGTACAACAGGCAATGGATCGTCTCGTCGCGGAGAATCGCATCGATTTCCGCGAAGGCGGAATGCCGCAATACAAGCGCTATCTCGACGAGATGCCGGGCGTTGCGTTGCAGGACATCTGGACCGACGTGTTGCCGGTATCTCCGCAGGGCGTGGAACGCTTGGCTTACCCCACGCAAAAGCCGGAAGCATTGCTTGAGCGAATCATTCGCGCCAGCAGCAACGAAGGGGATTTGGTGGCGGACTTTTTCTGCGGGAGCGGCACGACGGCGGCGGTGGCGGAGAAGCTGGGCCGCAAATGGATCGCCACCGACCTCGGCAAGTTCGCCATCCACACCACGCGCAAACGGCTCATCGGCGTCCAGCGCGAGTTGAAGGCGGCGGGCCAGCCGTTCCGCGCGTTCGAGGTCTTGAATCTCGGCCGCTACGAGCGGCAGGCCTACCTCAACGTTTCCCCGCGCCTGACCGGCAAGAAGAAGGAACAGGCGCTGGCGAAAAAAGAACGCGAGTTCCGGGAGTTGATCCTCAAAGCCTATCGCGCCGAGCCGTTGTCGGGCGCGGGCCGCACGGGCGACGACGGTTTCTTCCACGGCAAGCTGGGCGGCCGGTTGGTGGTCGTCGGCCCGATCAATCTGCCGGTCGGACGGTTGTTCGTGGAGGAAGTCGTCACCGAATGTCGCAAGCGGGGCGCGTCGCGGGTGGACGTGCTGGCGTTTGAGTTTGAGATGGGGTTGTTCCCCGCCGCGCTGGACGAGGCGAAACAGAAAGGCATTGATCTCGCCCCGAAAACCATTCCCCCGGAGGTGTTCGACAAACGCGCCGTCGAGAAAGGCCAGGTGCGTTTTCACGACGTGAGCTACATCGAAGCCACGCCCCGGTACGACGCGAAACACAAGTTGCGGGTGGCGGTGGAGCTGACGGATTTCTCGGTGTATTACACGCAAGGCTTGGTGGACGCCATCGCCGCCGGGTTGAAGGCCGGCAAGAGCGAGGTGGTCTGCGAAAACGGCAAGCTGGTCAAGCTCGCCAAAGACAAACAGGGTGTCGTCACGAAGGACATCCTCACGAAGCAGTGGACCGACTGGGTGGATTACTGGGCGGTGGATTTTGATTACCAGAGCCGCAAGGAGATTATTAAAGTGCCCAAACAAATGGGCGTGGAAGGGGCGTTGCCGGGAGTGGTGCAGGCCGGGGAGGAGTTTGTGGAATTCGAGGAGCGCTGGACCGGCGCGTACATTTTCGAGAACGAATGGCAGAGTTTCCGCACCCGCAAGCGCCGGGAGTTGGAGTTGCTCAGCGCCGCGCACGAGTATCCCCGGCCCGGGCGGTACACCGTCGCGGTGAAGGTGGTGGATATTTTCGGCAACGACACGATGACCCTCGTGCCGGTGACGGCGGGTTGAGGCCGGTTTCCCCGCAGGTCGCGCGTTCCCGCGCCGGCGAATTGACAGCGGGGTTTCTGCGGCTAGACTGGGATTGAACTTGAGTTTAATTAAACAACAAAATCAGACTGACTTTATGAAAATGTTTTTGATCGCGGTGCTGGGCGGGCTTCTGGTGGCGGCCAGTGGTTGCAAGGAGAAGCGCACGTTCAAGACCGAGGACGGGCAGATGGAGGTCACGCGGTCCGGCAAGGATGTGCGGATGGAATTCAAAGGCGAAGGCGGCACGATGACCATGGTGGGAAACGCCAGCGGTGTCACCATCCCGGACACGTTTCCCAAGGATGTTCCCGTCTTGAAGGGGGCGGTGCCGTATATGGCCGCGACGCAGGACAAGGCCCAGGTTTTGCATCTGGATCTGCCGCGGAGGGTGGCGGAAGTGTTCCAGGAGTATCAGGACAAGCTGAAAGCGGAAGGCTGGACGATCGAGACCACGATGAACATGGGCGATAGTTCCATGCTGGCCGCCACCAAGGACGGACGGCATTGCAACGTGCTGGTGAGCCAGAACGGGAGCAAAGGCTGCACGATTCAACTGACCGTCGCGGAGGATTAAAGCGGTTCCGGAAATAATGTGGCGACCAACGGGTCGCCGACCCCTCACCCGGCCTGACGGCCCCCCTCTCCCCATCGGATGGGGAGAGGGATGGGGAGAGGGGTTGCCGGCGAAGACATCGCTACAGGTTTGATGGAAACGCTCGGAACCGGTAGTGGAACCAAAAAACCGGTACGCCGAGGATGCGCACCGGCGGGGCCGCATCGCTCGCGGGATTGCGGGGAGAATACGCTTGGGCGGCAGGCCGCTCCGGGGTGCTGTCCGCGTTTTTATTTCAGGCGGACTTGATTTTGGTCACCCGGACCTTCCAGTCGTCCGGGCCGGATTCCAAATATTCCCAACGGAAAGGCTCTTTGCTCTCCGCTTCCATTTGGTAATACAACGGCTTGGGATCGTGGTCGTTGATGAATTCAAACGCCTCGCCGGGTTTGATGTCCGCGAACGCGCGATAAAACATGTCGTGCCGTTGGGCGGGCGGATAGGGACGGAAATCCATTTCGTTCACCACGGCAAAGCCTTCCTCGCCCAGGCCACTCGCCGCGATTTTTTTGATGTGGACCACGTATTCACCGGGCGCTTTTTGCTGGCCGGTCCAGGTATGTTTATCGGCGAATTTGTTTTTGAAAATGTCGTGAATGGCGGCCGGCTCCTCCTTCGCAATCAACTCCATGACCGTGCCGGTTTCCATCATGGCGTACCGATGGAACACCACCTTGCTCCATTCCTGGGGGTTCACGTTGCGCAAATCGAGCAGGGTGGCCACCTGGGTCATGTCGCGGCCTTGTGACGCGCCGGTGCGGGTGACCTTGACCTTCCAGTCGCGCCCGCCGCGGTTCAAATACTCCCATCCGACCACGTCGCCGTGGATGGACTTGAACTCGTAGTAGAGCGGAACGGGATCGTGATCGTTGATGAACGTGAAACTCTGACCGACCGGCAGTTCTTGAAAGAGTTTCAACAATTTTTCGTGCCGCTGGATCGGCACCAACACCCGCACATCCAAAACTTCATCTGTTTTTACATTGTCACTCATGCAATCCAGTATCCCCGCAAAAAACCGCGAATCAAGTTTGCATCCAACAACGCGGAAGCGCGCATCGTCAGTTGGATGGATGAAAAATCGGTGTATTCGCTTTTCAACGGAAGCGCAAATCGTTAGCCTGCGCTTCATCAAATTACAGACTGCAATGGAAACTGAGAACGCTGGATCAAAGCGAGACAACCATTCTGCGCCCAACGAATTCCAGTTCTGACCGCCTCATGTCCAATCCTTTCTTCGATCATCCGATCCTGAACTCGCCCTATGAGTATCCGCGAAAGCATTGGGAGCTTGATGATCAGGGGCAGCCGACCCAGCGCGTCATTGAGCGACGGCGCCGGGCGGAATTCATCACGCCCATTCCCAAGCCCAAGAAGCGGAAGCGGGGGACGCAGCAGGAGGAAATGGTTTTTGATGAAGGGAAAGGCCTTTCCTCGCAGCGACAACAATACGACGTCACTTCCATCATCAATGAAGTCCGCCAACATGTGGATAAGTGGCGGGAGCTGCCGCCCGGCGCCTGGCAGGTCACTCCGGAGACCGCCCGTCTTTTGCAGCACTGGCGGCACCACAACTTTGGCGGCATCCGCCCGTTCTTCTGTCAGGTGGAGGCGGTGGAGACCGCCATCTGGCTCACGGAAGTGGCTCCCCACAGCGACGCCGGGAGACGCCTCCTTGATCACCTCACGGCCGCCAATCGGGACGCCAATCCCGAACTCATGCGCCTGGCGCTGAAGCTGGCCACCGGCTCCGGCAAAACCACCGTGATGGCCATGCTCATCGCCTGGCAAACGATCAACGCCGTCCGGCGCTCGAACAGCAAGCATTTCACCCGCGGCTTTTTGGTGGTCTCGCCCGGGCTCACCATCAAAGACCGCCTGCGGGTTCTGCAGCCCAACGATCCCGACAGCTACTACCAGAACCGCGAATTGGTGCCGCACGACCTGTTGGACGACTTGCGGCGCGCCAAGATCGTCATTACGAACTACCACGCCTTCAAGCGGCGTGAACGCGTGGAACTCTCCGCGGGTGGCCGGGCGCTGCTGCAGGGGCGCACCGGCGATGCGCTCCACACGCAGGAAACCGAAGGCCAGATGATTCAGCGGGTCATGCCGGAGCTCATGGGCATGAAGAACATTCTGGTGTTGAATGATGAGGCGCACCACTGCTACCGCGAAAAACCGCAGGAGGCGGATGATGAGGAGTTGAAGGGCGACGACAAGAAGGAAGCGGAAAAGAACAACGAAGCCGCCCGCCTGTGGATTTCCGGTCTGGAAATCGTGAAACGCCGTCTCGGCATCGCGCGCGTCTTCGATCTCTCGGCCACGCCCTTCTTCCTCCGCGGCTCGGGCTACGCCGAAGGCACGCTGTTCCCCTGGACCATGAGCGACTTTTCGCTGATGGACGCGATTGAATGCGGCATTGTGAAGCTGCCCCGCGTGCCGGTGGCGGAAAACATCCCCGGCGATGAATTGCCCGTTTATCGGAACCTGTGGGAGCACATCCGCAAAGACATGCCCAAGAAAGGCCGGGGCCAGGGCGGGAAACTTGATCCGTTGAAGCTGCCCACCCGTCTGCAAACCGCGCTCCAGGCGCTCTACGGTCATTACGAGAAAACTTTCAAACTCTGGGAGGACGAAGGCATCCGCGTGCCACCCTGTTTTATCATTGTCTGCCAGAACACCGCCATTTCGAAACTGGTTTACGATTTCGTCTCCGGCTTTCACCGCGAAAACGAAGACGGCACGACGACCTTGGAAAACGGGCGGCTGCCCCTGTTCCGCAATTTCGATGAAACAACGGGCAACCCGCTGCCGCGTCCCAATACGCTGCTGATTGACAGCGAACAACTGGAAGCCGGGGATGCGCTGGACGAAAATTTCCGCGCCATGGCGGGCGACGAAATTGAGCGCTTTCGCCGCGAGATCATCGAACGCAGCGGGGACGTCCGCGCCGCGGATCATCTCACCGATCAGGATTTGTTGCGCGAGGTGATGAACACCGTCGGCAAGCCCGGCCAGTTGGGTGGTTCCATCCGCTGCGTGGTTTCCGTTTCGATGCTCACCGAGGGGTGGGACGCCAACACGGTCACGCACGTGCTCGGGATCCGCGCCTTTGGCACGCAACTGTTGTGCGAACAGGTCATCGGCCGCGCGCTCCGGCGCCAGTCCTACGACTTGAATGAGGAAGGGCTGTTTAATGTGGAATACGCCGACGTCTTTGGCGTTCCCTTCGATTTCACCGCCAAGCCCGTCATCGCCCCGCCGGCCCCTCCGCGCGAGACGGTGCAGGTCAAAGCCCTGCGGCCCGAGCGCGATGCTTTGGAAATCCGTTTTCCGCGCGTGGAAGGTTATCGGGTGGAGCTGCCGGAGGAACGCCTCACCGCGAACTTCAATGACGATTCCATTCTCGAACTCAACCCCGATCTTGTGGGGCCCTCCATTACGCGCAATGCCGGCATCATCGGTCAGGGCGTGGACCTGAATCTGGAGCATTTGGACGACCTGCGCCCCTCCACGTTGGTCTTTCAAATCACGCAACGGTTGCTTTACACGAAATGGCGCGATCCCGGGGAGGAGCCCAAGCTGCACCTTTTCGGGCAGCTCAAGCGCATCACCAAACAATGGCTGGATACCTGCCTCGTGTGCCAAGGCGGCACCTATCCCGGATTGCTCATGTATCAGGAATTGGCGGACATGGCCTGCAACCGCATCACCGCCGGCATCACCCGCGCGCTGGAAGGCCAACGCCCCATCAAAGCGCTGCTCGATCCCTACAATCCCACCGGCTCCACCGCACACGTCCGTTTTAACACCTCCCGCCCGCACCGCTGGGAAACCAGCCCGCAGCGTTGCCACATCAATTGGGTGGTGCTGGACAGCGATTGGGAAGGCGAATTTTGCCGCGTGGCCGAGGCGCATCCGAAGGTGCGGGCTTACGTCAAGAATCACAACCTGGGCCTCGAAGTGCCCTATCGTTACGGCTCGGAAACCCGCCGGTATTGGCCGGATTTCATTGTGCTGGTGGACGATGGCCGCGGCCCCAAAGATCTCCTGCATCTGGTGGTGGAAATCAAAGGTTACCGGCGCGAGGACGCGAAAGAGAAAAAATCCACTATGGAAACCTATTGGGTGCCCGGCGTGAACAACCTCAAGCAATACGGCCGCTGGGCCTTTGCCGAATTCGGCGATATTTACCGGATCGAAAGTGATTTTGCCGCCCAGGTAAAAAAACGATTTGACGAAATGTTGCAGGCGGTCCGTTAAACTCTCATGCGCGCTGCCGCCGCCACCAGGTAAGGAGCAAATGATTCATGTCCAGGAAAGTTAAATCCCATAAATCGGTCGAAACGCTCAAGCACCGGGAGGCGAAGCGGAAGAACATTCCCACCGCCGAATACCAGTCCGTGCTCAAACCCGAGGACGCCACGCCGCGCCCGCTCAAATATCCGCGCAACCCGGACCTGGACCCGCAACTGGTCTGGCGCGGCAAGGACGAGCAGGATTGGAGCGACCTCGTCGTCCCCGCGCCGCCGCTTTACATCCAGGAGAAGATCCACCCCAAAATCCTCATTGACGATCTGCTGCGGGAATCAGCGGCAAATGGTCAGCGGCCAGTGGCCAGCGGAAAGAGTGCTAACGAGGCTGGGCAGTCACCAGCCACCAGCCACCAAACACTATTCACTGAGCTCTTTGCCGATTTCAACGGCATCCCCAAGGGAGCGGACAAGACCGAGTTTTACGCGCACGATCAGAACTGGTCCAATCGCATGATTCTGGGCGATTCACTGCAGGTGATGGCGTCCCTCGCCGAGCGCGAGGGCCTGCGGGGCAAGGTGCAGTGCATCTATTTCGACCCGCCCTACGGCATCAAATTCAACTCCAACTTCCAGTGGTCCACCACCAGCCGCGACGTGAAGGACGGCAACGCCGAGCACATCACCCGCGAGCCGGAGCAGGTCAAGGCCTTCCGCGACACCTGGCGCGACGGCATCCATTCCTACCTGAGCTACCTGCGCGACCGGCTGACCGTGGCGCGCGACTTACTCACCGAGTCCGGCTCGATCTTTGTGCAGATTGGCGATGAGAACGTGCATCGTGTGCGGGCGGTGATGGATGAAGTGTTTGGGGATGAGAATTTTATATCTGAGATTTATTACCTGACCACGAGTAGCCAGACTGCTCAGTTCTTGGCAGGCATTGGTGACCGCATACTTTGGTACGCTCGCGATAGTGGCAAAACGAAATTTAGACCCGCGTACAAAGAAAAGCTTGATGAATCAGGTCAGTATCGCTGGAAGGAAAATAATGATCTGACGGTGTCACCTGTATCAGATACAGAAAGTAATGGAAGGCTCTTTAGATATGACCAGTTTACTTCCCAGAGTGGTGGAGAATCCACTCAATTTGATATACCTATAAATGGAAGGATCTTCTATCCTTCGAAGGGAGGATGGAAAACCAATAGTCATGGCGCTACTAGATTGCGATACTCATCGCGACTAGCAGGCCTAGGAAAGACGCTTTCGTACAAACGGTTTTTTGATGATTTTCCTGCTGTACGTGTAGATAGCTTTTGGAGTGATACGCGTATCAGTGGCTTTACAGATCCAAAAAACTATGTCGTTCAGACAAGTTCATCAGTAATTCAGCGCTGCATCCTCATGACCACCGACCCCGGCGATTTGGTGTTGGACCCGACCTGTGGCAGCGGTACCACGGCCTACGTCGCCGAGCAATGGGGTCGGCGCTGGATCACCATCGACACCTCGCGCGTGGCGCTGGCACTCGCCCGCGCCCGCCTGATGGGCGCGCGCTATCCCTACTACCTGCTCGCCGACTCAAAGGAAGGCCAGCAGAAGGAAGCCGAGCTCACCCGCAGCGTGCCCTCCAGCGCGCCGACGTACGGCAATGTGCGCCTGGGCTTCGTCTATGAGCGCGTGCCGCACATCACGCTCAAATCCATCGCCAACAACGCCGAGATCGACGTGATCTGGGACAAGTTCGAGGCCCAGCTCGCGCCGCTGCGCGAAAAGCTCACCACGCTCTTGCCCGCGGGCTGGCTGGCGGCCTTCCGCAAGCAGCAGAAATACACCGCCGAGGTGCCCGCCGCCATCCAGGAATGGGAAGTGCCGCGCGAGGCGCCGCAGGACTGGTCCGCCGAGGCGAAAAAACTCGTGGCCGAGTTCTGGACGCTGCGCATCGCCCGCCAGAAAGAGATCGACGCCAGCATCGCCGCCAAGGCCGAGTTTGAGTACCTCTACGACAAGCCCTACGAGGACAAAAAAACCGTGCGCGTGGCCGGGCCCTTCACCGTCGAAAGCCTCAGCCCGCACCGCATGCTCGGGGTGGACGAAAACGACGAATTGCTTGATCCCCTGAAGGAGGACAGCCCCGAATACGGTGCGAAGCAGTCGTTTCCCCAAATGATTTTGGAGAACCTGAAAACCGCCGGAGTCCAGCAAGCGCACAAGGAGGATCGCATCACTTTCACCAGCCTCACACCCTGGCCCGGCGCGCTGGTCTGTGCGGAAGGCCGTTACATGGAAGGCGAGCAGGAAAAGCGCGCGGCAATTTTCATCGGCCCGGAATTTGGCACGGTGCAGCGCGCCGATCTCGTGGCCGCCGCGCGGGAGGCGGGGGACGCCGGATTCGAGGTGCTCATTGCCTGCGCCTTTAATTACGAGGCGCACGCCACGGAATTCAGCAAGCTGGGGCGCATTCCCGTACTCAAGGCGCGCATGAACGCCGATCTGCACATGGCCGGCGAATTAAAAAACACCGGTAAAGGCAACCTGTTCGTCATTTTTGGCGAGCCGGATATTGCCGTGACCAGTGGCTTGTGGCTCGTGGCGCGCGGAGGGAGATTGGTGGCCAATTATGAATGCATTAAAGAGTTATCAGGACTTGGCAGTCTGGAAGAAATCAATCGACTGGGTGCAACAGATTTACGTGGTTTCAAAAGGCTTTCCGCCGGAAGAACGCTTCGGTCTGACCAGTCAGGTGCGGCGGGCGGCGATATCGGTGCCGTCCAATATCGCGGAAGGAGCGGCCAGAACGGGGACGGGAGAATTTCTTCAGAGTCTGAGCGTGGCTCGCGGCTCGCTGGCGGAGGTGGAGACGCAGTTGTTGATCGCGCGTCGTCTGGAGATGCTGCGGGAGGATCAGCTGAACGGACTCCTGCAGCAATCGGCGGAAATCGGCAAAATGCTCAGCGGACTCAAGCGCTCGCTGGAATTGAGGCGCTGACGCCCGCCGACTTTCCGTTGTCGCTCACCACCAGTCACTACACACAAATCACTGTCCGCGGCGTGGATGTGTTCAAGCCGCAGACCGGTGAAGTCGTCAGCGACGGGGCCGACGGCATCGCGTGCTGGTTTATTGACACGGATTACAACGAGGAGAGTTTCTTCGTGCGACAGGCGTATTTCCTCGGCACCAACGATCCTTATTCGGCCTTGAAAACCACCCTCAAGGCGGAAATCAATGCCGACGCCTGGGCCACCTTGCGCAGCGACACTTCCCGCCCGTTCGAGAGGCCGAAGAAGGGCCGCATCGCCGTGAAGGTCATCAACCACCTCGGGGATGAAGTCATGAAGGTTTTCAAGGTCTAGCCGGCATGGAATTCCGCATTGCCGACACCTTTACGGAGAGCCTCGCACGATTGACGGGGGACGAGCAAAAAGCCGTTAAAACGACGGCGTTCGATTTGCAGATGAATCCGGCCAGTCCCGGTCTCCGTTTCCATCGGCTTGACCAGGCGAAGGACAAAAACTTCTGGTCAGTGCGCGCGAGCGGGGATCTGCGGCTCATCGTGCACAGGACTCAAAGCAGCCTGTTGCTCTGTTACGTGGATCACCACGACCAGGCCTACGATTGGGCGGAACGACGCAAACTGGAAACCCACCCGAAAACCGGAGCTGCGCAGTTGGTGGAAATCCGCGAAACCGTGAAGGAAATTTTCGTTCCGGTTTATGTGCCGGCGGAAACGCCGGCCCCACCCAAGCCCCGCCTTTTTGCGGATCGGTCCGACGAGGAGCTGCTGAGTTACGGGGTGCCGGTTGCGTGGTTGAACGACGTGCGCCAAGCCACCGAAGACACGCTGTTGCAATTGGCGGACCGTCTGCCGGCTGAAGCCGCTGAAGCCTTGCTGGAGCTGGCCACCGGAGGCAAGCCGCGTCCGGCAGCCGCACCGCCGCCCAGCGCCAGCCCATTCGATCATCCCGATGCCCAACGCCGCTTCCGCATCATGACCAATCTCGAGGAATTGCAGCAGGCGCTGGAGTTTCCGTGGGAGAAGTGGACGGTCTTTTTGCATCCGGAGCAACGGGAGTGGGTGGAACGCGACTACGCAGGACCGGCGCGCGTCGTCGGCTCCGCCGGCACCGGGAAAACCATTGTCGCGCTGCATCGGGCCGCCCACTTGGCGCGGGTTCACCCGGAGGCGCGTGTTCTGTTGACTACTTTTTCCGATACGCTGGCGAACGCTTTGCATACGAAATTGAAACGCCTGTTGACTGGGTCACCCCGCCTGGCTGAACGCATTGAGGTTCGCTCGTTCCGTTCCATTGGCCGGCGCCTTTACCAAATGCACGTCGGCCCGGCGACCCTGGCCCCGGCGCCAGTGATTCGGGAGGTGATCCAGACGGCCGCAGCGGCGGTGCCGGGGCACAAGTTCAGTTTGCGTTTCCTCCTGGCGGAATGGGAACAAATCGTTGACGCCTGGCAGTTGACCGATTGGGAGGCCTATCGCGACGTGGCGCGTCTGGGCCGGAAAACCCGGCTCGCGGAGGCGCAACGCGCGGTGTTGTGGTCCATCTACGAACGCGTGCGGGCGGAATTGAAAGCGCGCGGGCTGATCACGGAAGCCGGTCTGTTCACCGAATTGGCCGGGGTGCTGGCCCGGCGCCCGAATCCACCCTTTGACTTTGTGGTGGTGGACGAGGCGCAGGATCTGAGCGTGGCGAACTTGCGCTGTTTCGCCGCCCTGGGAGGACAACGGGCCAACGCGCTCTTTTTCGCCGGCGACCTCGGCCAGCGCATCTTTCAACCGCCGTTCTCGTGGAAATCTCTGGGCGTGGACATTCGCGGTCGCTCCCGCACCCTGCGGGTTAATTACCGCACCTCGCACCAAATCCGAACGGAAGTGGACCGGCTCCTCGCACGGGAGATCGCTGATGTGGACGGCTACCGGCAAGACCGCAGCGATACGGTTTCCGTCTTCAATGGGCCGCCGCCGGTCATTCGCGTGTTCAAATCGGAACGCGAGGAAACGGAATTCGTCGGTCAGTGGTTGACGGGCCAAGCGGAAGCCGGGGTGTTGCCGCACGAGTTCGGCGTTTTTGTTCGTTCGTCGGCGCAGCTGGAGCGCGCGCGCGCCGCTGTGGCGGCGGCAGGGATGCCGTTCAAGGTCCTGGACGAACACGTCGAAGTTACCAGCGGTCATGTCTCGCTCAGCACGATGCACCTGGCCAAAGGGCTGGAGTTTCGCGCGGTCGCGGTGATGGCTTGCGATGATGAGGTTATTCCCTCACAAGAACGCATCGAGGTGGTTGGTGACGATGCGGACCTCCAGGAAATTTACGACACCGAACGCTATCTGCTTTATGTGGCGTGCACACGCGCGCGGGATCACCTGCTGGTGTCCGGCGTTGAACCCGCCTCGGAATTTCTCGATGACTTGCGCCAACACTGAGTTTTTCTCCGACCGGATGCGGGTTCCGCCTTGCAGATGAAAGGCTTGGTGGAGATAGGGCAAAGATGCTCCGGATGCGCGGATTTCGCCATGTGCCTGGCAAAAGGAGATCGGGAAATGGGCGCTTACCCGGCACGGTCAGCTTAAAACGCAATCCGCGACGGCTCTCCACTCATTCAGACTGGATTTCTACAATCGCGCCGACACCGCGATAGCGTTCGGGGTGGCAAGTCAGAATCAAAATTTGCAGCTGTTCTGCCGCAGTTTGCAGTAAATCAAGCACCCGCTGTTGGCGTTGTTCGTCCGTGTTCACCAAGACGTCGTCGAGAACGACCAGTTTATGACCGTCGGCTGACACTTCGCTCGCCACAGCCAGACGCAGACACAGGAGCAGTTGCTCTTTCGCGCCCTGCGAGAGATTGGCAAAGGCAATCACCTGCTTGCGATCAGTGCCGATCCCGGCGATTTGAAGTTGTTCGTCGAGATAGACACGACGCTCGTAGTCATGGGAAATTTCCGCAAAATTGCCCGACAATCGGGCTTCAAGCGGGCCGAGCACGGCTTGGGTCGCTTTCTGCTCCCGGAATTGAATCAGATCGTGCGCCAGTCGCGCCGCCCAACCCTCGCTGCGCAAACGTTCGATTTGTTGGCGCAGGATGGTTTCGCGTTCTTCCAGCGACACCAATTTCGAGTAGAGCCCTTCGGCGCCGCGCGTTTGCAGGGCGCCTTCCAGTTTGTGCAACTCGCTTTCTCGTTCCTCCAACTCCTGCCGGACTTGCTCATGGGCGGCAGCTGCGCGTTTGTTCCGTTCGGGTAATTTGTCCGCATCTGGTGGCAGAGCTTTTTTTGCCTGATCGCGCCGCGCTTCCGCGTTGACGAACGCACTCTGGGCCTCCGATTTTGCCTGGTCCATGCCTTGGGGATAGCGCATCCGCAAATCGCTGATTTGTTGTTCGAGCGCGGACATCGCGCCGGCGTGTTTGGTCTTGTCCCTCTCTGCTTGAGCTCGTTTTTCGCCCAAGTCCTCGCTGATCCGGCGCTGCTTCTTTAATTCTTGGGTCGCGGCGGTTTGTGCTTCTTGTGCCTTGTTCCAAGCGACGTTCAGCTGTTCGGCATTCGCCTCAAGAGCGGCGCTAGACATTCCGATTTCTTCAGCGTTGGGCGCGAGGGTGTCCCGCAACGCCTTGGCTTGACGCTCGAGGCTGGCGAGTTCCGACTGCAATTCGGTCAAAGAATCGAAATCTTCCAAAACGTCGACCAGCCTATCGTCCGCCGTTTTGATTTCTTTTTGTAGAGTACTGCCGCGGGCCACGGCCACCTCGGCCTCGCGCAACGACGGACATTCCACCGCGGACAGTTGTTCGCGCAAAGATTTACGCTTTTTTTCGAGTTCCGTCTCCAGCGTGCTCAACTCCGTTGCCCCGGAACGAATGTGCAAGCGTCCCCAGCCGCGCAACAGCAACTCCAGGCTCTGCGGAGCGTGAACGGTTTCCGTCACCCCGGCCGACAGCTTCAGCTCTTCGGATACGCCCGCACGCGTGACTGTCAGTCGGGCCGCGGTTTCTGGCTGCAGTTCGATGGTCAAGCCGATGGCTTCGAGTTTGATCTCGAGATCGCGAATGTTTGCGCTTAAATCCTGAAGCTTCTTCAGTTTGGCGGCTGTTACCTTGGGCACCTTCTCCAGCTCCATCCGCAACTTGTGCAGGTTCTCAGATTGCCGTGCGGCCTTCTGCACCAGTTTGGTCAGCTCCGTTTTCCGTCGCTCACTCTCGTGAAGTTTTAGCAGGTTGTTCGTGCGTTCACGCCGCTCGCTCAGCGTTTTCACTTGGTCGGATACGGCATCAACTTTTCGCTCGGCTTCCGCGAGGTGCTGCCGGGCTGCCTGTTCCTTGTTCAATGCGTCGTTCAATGCGTCCGTAGCGCCTGCAAACTCGGACTTTGCCTCCTCCAGCTTCCCCGTCAGCTTGTTCAACTGATCCAAGTCCCGGCTGACCGCGTGCAACTTATCCTTCGCGGTGTCCAGTTCGCTCTCACACTGCCGCAACTTTGCCAACTGCAGCTCGGCCGCAGAGGCTTGGGCGCGAAGTTCGTTGGCCTCTTGCTCCCGGCCTTTCAACTCGTTTTGAAGCGACTCAAGCCGGGGGGCGAGTTCAGCAAACTGGCGTTGAAGCGCTTCCAATTCCGATCGCTGTTGCAGGACTTGTTTCTTGTCAGCTTCGATTTTCCTTAGCTCGTCCTCAAGCCGGTTAAGTTCCCCACCTGCCTTGGATTTTCCGGTAGGCGTGAATGATTCCGCGTATTTCTCCCATAGTGTCCTCTGCAACTGTTTGATTACGGGATCAATCTCCACCCGTGCGAGCCGGGTTTTAATGATTTGCCCGTTTTCTCCGTCCCAAGCCGGCCATTCGGTGGTTTCGCCTTGTCTCGCCCACAAGAAACCAAGCATCCCCCAGTGCGCCGCCTTGGTGGCGCCCCGCCCGGGCACGCCCGAGCGCAAAAGTGCTTGCACCCGGGCATCGGCCGCGTCGCCATCGGCCATCAGTTGCCAGTCGTTTCCGCGCCACTCACTAAACTGGCTGGACGGATGGTTCAAGAAGCGCTTTTCGATCCGGTACTTGGTGCCGGCAAATTCAAAGACCACGGTAATCCGTGGCGTGAGATCGCTGCCGATAGGTTGCAGTGCGCAGATCTCTGCGTCTTTACATGTGTGCTTGTCAAACAACGCCCGGGCGGCAGCGCGCAGGAAAGTGCTCTTGCCGGTTTCATTTGGCGCAGCCAGCACGTTGATGCCAATTCGCAGCGGTCCAATGGTTGCCTTCTGCCGAAACGAGCCGACATGCTCAAGTTGAATGGATTCAATAATCACTGGGCCTCCTGCAAGTTTTGCAGCAGTAACTGCCGCGCGAGTTCAAAGTGCTTGGCTTCGAGTGCAAGCGGATCCAGATAGGCGGCCGCCAACAGCCGGTCTTTATCCGCCGGTGTCAAAGGTTCGGATGAATCGAAATCATGGCCAGTCCCGACGGTGAGCGCGGAAAGTTGGCTTAAATCCGCAAGTACTTGTCCCAGAATCGGGTGTTGGCCTTTGAGGGAATCCAACTCTGCCGTTGAAAGCGCGAGACTGCTGTCATCCTGTAGTTGAGCGAACGGAAACGGCTTTAGCAAATCATCGAGCCGGCGCCGCGTGTCCGCCAGCACGTCTCTCTCAGCCGATCCATGCATCCGGACGCGCAGGACAGTCGTATTTGGGCGTGCGCTCCAGTTCGTCACTGCGGCCTGCAATTGTTGGCCGGCTGCCTCCACATTCAGAAAATCGAAATCGAGAGTGTGCCAGTCGAGCGTTGCGACGTGTACTTTCTCGATCTGCGGCGACTGGCCGCGCTGGCTGATTTCGATCAGCGCGACAAAGCCGGCATGAGCCTGATCGAATTCATCGGGTTCGGGCGTGCCGGGCATGAGCAGGCGGCCGTCATCGTTCAGGAGCCAGTTATGCCAGTGGCCGACCGCGAGGTAGTCAAGCTGTGCGCGCGAAGCGGCGTTGAGTGCAATCGGGAAATCGTTCGGTTCGTGCTTGCCGGGAATGGCCAGCGCTCCATGGGTGATGCCGATCCGAATCCGGTCGGCGGGGACCGAGTTGGCCAGGTCGCTGAGTTTCAGACTCGGATCAATCGAGGAATTTTTTTGCTGCAATGGCGAAGCAAGCAAATAACCGCCGCCCACTTCCTTCACTTCCGGCTGACGAAACACATGGACGTTCGCTGGAGCAGCGAGAAAACTGGGGCGATTCCAAACCGAACCCGGTCCGATGAACGGATCGTGATTGCCGGGTAGAATGAACACGGGCACATCCTTAAATTCCTTAAATACCGCCACTGCCGAATGAACCGTCGCTTCATCCACCTCGTTGTCCTCAAACAAATCGCCGGCAATGACAAACGCATCCACTCCGCGGTCGCGTGCAACTTGGAGCGCACGCCGCAAAGTTTCAAATCGGACCCGCCGCAGTTCATCAGCCTTGTCACCGAACTGCTTGAAGCTTTTGCCAAGCTGCCAGTCAGCACTGTGGAGAAGTTTCACGACGCCATTACACAGGATTACCCAAGGCAATGCAAGCCGCGTTGGATATGGAGTGAGGTTCTTTTATCCTCCCGGCGTGGCTCATCGTCATAGGCACCCGCGGGGGGTCCCGCAACCAGTGCCCTGTGGCTGCTCCGGTCGCGCCGTTCCGCACCTCTGCCACCTGAGCGGCCTGCTCCTTCACCTGCTCGATTGCCTGGATTTGGCTTGAGCCGGACCAGTTCCATTGTTACCCGGCTCATTTTCCCTTTCAGTGGGTGCGCAGAATTTGGTTGAGGAACGCTGGGGATTTTACATTTTGAAGGCAACATGGCGCGCTACGTTTCTCTTCACAACATGCTGCGGCGGACCGGCTCGGCGCTGGGCGGATTCACCGATGTTCAACC
>Ga0255343_1003313_pt1 | contig 17276 bp, 19 predicted proteins | sample wastewater_treat_4_FD_192413 | JGI IMG/M metagenome (GOLD analysis project Ga0255343, IMG submission 192413) | Wastewater microbial communities from Lulu Island WWTP, Vancouver, Canada - plant16 | ecosystem: Engineered > WWTP > Wastewater > Unclassified | place: Canada: Vancouver, British... | reverse complement strand
CGCAGGAATGACGGGGGGAGGAGCAGGAATGACGGGGGGAGGAGCAGGAATGACGGGGGGAGGAGCAGGAATGACGGGGGGTACAGAAGCAGCGCCCGAGAAATGCAGGTCTTCCCTGGGAACGCCAATCTCCGCATTGGCATACAAGCGAGTCATGAAAAAGACACACACATTGACTAACGCCGGAATGATGTCCCGGGACATACCCCATAAAACATAGACCACACATGCCCCTGCCAATGCGGAGATTGGCGTTCCCGGACTGGCGCACGAAGAAAAAGGAGGCTGTCGCTGTTTGTACCTTTGGACCGGAAGAGCATATACTCCAGAAGAGACAGCCATTCCGTTTATGAAGGAGACACCAGACATGACCGAAGGTCGTCGTGATTTTGTATGCCTGATTCTATTATGTGCGCTCTGCCTTGTCGTTTACGGTCGGTGCGCCACCTTTGAACACACCCTTTATGATGATCCGAATATCATTTTTGAAAATGAGCATGTGCAGCAAGGTTTGACGCTGGAGAGCATCCGCTGGGCTTTTACAACGCCGAATTTCGGTCTGTACATGGCGCTGCCCACGTTGACTTTTCTGATCGACCGTGATCTGTTTGGCGACTGGGACGGCGGGTACCACCTGAGCACGCTTTTCTGGCATCTCCTGTGTGTGGCAAGTTTTTATCTGGTGATGCGACGGCTTACCGGCGCTTTTGCACCCGTGCTGGCGGCATCACTGCTGGTGGCGGTGCATCCGGTGCAGGCAATGACGATCAACTGGATCTCTGCACGCAATGAAATCATACCGCCTGTTTTCATGCTGTGGAGCATTGATTTTTACCGCCAGGGCACCTTGACCGGCGTATCGGGGTTCGACAGGAAAAGGCTGCGCCTGTACGGCGCTTCCCTTCTGCTGATGCTTTTGGGACTTTTGAGCAAACAGGGGATTGTGCTGCTGCCTGTAGTGCTGCTTCTGCTGGATTACTGGCCGCTGCAACGCATCACGCTTCAACCTGACAAACCCCTGCAGACCCTGAACCGGATGCTCCGGCTGAGCCTGGAAAAAATTCCGTGGTTCCTTCTTTCCGTAATCGGCGTAGGGCTCGCTTTTTACGGGAAGATGAATTTCGGTGCTTTTGAGGATGAAACGCTGCAGTCTCCTTTGAACAACATCGGTTTTTCCGCCGTCTCTTTTGTGCGCTACCTTTTCCATCTGGTTTATCCGGAACGCTATCTGATGGCCTATTCCGCATTTCAATGGGCGCCTGCCTGGTGGATGGTGGCGGGATCAGTGCTGCTGCTGGGCAGCATTACCGCCACTGCCTTCTATTTGCTCTGGCGGCAGCCCTGGATGATTGTGTTCTGGGCGTGGTTCGTCTGCTTTCTTCTTCCGGTCAGCGGTCTTGTCCGTTATGCTTCGGAATCAATTGCACTGCGCTATCTTTATGCGCCGGGCATGGGAATCTACCTGCTTGTCGCTTTCGGACTTTTTTCTCTGATACAGCGTTTTTTGAAGCCGCCGCGCCCATCAGGCAAAACGCCGTCGAACGAAAAGAAAAGCAAAGCGGGCAAAATGGGCGAGGTCATTTCTCAAAAAGAAAAGGCGCCTCCTCTGTTCTGGAGCATTGTGGCGGTGCTTACCATCGCCTGTGCTGCGCAGGCATACCGCCAGAGCGGTTTCTGGAGAAACGCCCAGAGTATTGCGGAGCGTTCGCTTGTGGTATCCGGCGGAACCAATGCACTGGCGCATAATCATCTGTCTGTTCTTTTCGAAAGACAGGGACAGCAGGCAAAATACTTTGCCCATAGTAAAGCCGCCTTTGATCTTGAACCGGGCCGCAGCGCCTGGCGCGCCAATTATGTGACAGCACTGGGCAGGCGCGGACAATACAGGGAATGTCTGGAGATTACGGAACCGCTGCTGAAAACACTGCCCGATTCCGTGATGGCCAATAATCTGTACGGACTGGCGCTGACGGGACTGGGCCGCTATGAGGAAGCCCTGCCTTATCTCGAAAAAGCCGTTTCCATTGAACCGCGCTATGTTCCCGCCCAATACAATCTTGGCGCATGTCTTGAACAGCTGGGTCGCCTGGAGGAAGCACTGTCACATTACGAGCAGGCGCTTGCGGAACAGCCGGGGCACAGTCTGTCGCAGCAGCGCCGGGCGATCGTACAGAAGCAGCTCGAGCTTCAGCGCAAGTAAACGGAGCGTTTACCCTGCTGACAGCGTCCGCACCGGCACAGCCTCTTTTTTACTGCTGGCAGCATTGGATGAAATGCCTGTGCCTCTCCTGAATCCTGCAACGCCCCGTCTGTAATGGGTGGATGCGGGATACTCCGGTACGGTGAAACAATCAGGAGGCGAAACAGATGAAGCAGAGAGGCTGGGCGGCATGGTGGCGGCGCGTCAAAGGCAGTTCAAATCAACCTAAAAGGGGCTCCCCTCCCCCGGGCGGTCTGTCGGCCGTGAGTCAGGGGACGGATACGAAGCGTTTTTTTTCCGACAGTTTTTTGCCGTTGCCTGGGCGCATCCCCTTTGAGTCGCTCCATCTCTACCGCCGGCTCCGTGATTCGATTCCGGATATATCCGATGCGGTGTGGACCTGGAAGCGGCTCTGCCAGACAGAGCGGAAAGTGCTGATTGAGGAACTGGGTAACGGTGTCAGCCGGGATGCCGTGCTGAACAGACTGACCGCTTTCGAAAACAGGATCAATATGCGCGGCGGCGGGCTTGCGGGACTGCTTGACCTGTTTTACTCGTCTCTTTTCACCTTCGGGGCGGCGGCGCTGGAAGCGGTGCCCGGCGGTGCCTGCAGCGGGATTCATGATGTGGTGCCGGTAGATGTGTGGACGGTACGTTTCCGGCATAACGGACAGCGGCTCATGCCGTGGCAGGTAACAGACGGCAACGAAATCGCCCTTCCGGAAGACTTTTTCTTTTATGTGGGTCTCGATCGTGACGGTACGAATCCCTACGGCAGAAGCATGATTGCCGCACTGCCCGGGCTTGTACGCATTCAGCAGGAGCTGCTGTCGGACATGGCACGGGCGACACGCAATGCGGGATGGAACCGGCTGCATGTGCGGTATCACCCCGAAGACCGGGAAACCGAGGAGGAACCGGAAGCGTATAAGGAACGGATTCGCACCAATCTGCACCGCCTGAGTGACGTATTGAAAAGCACCGACATCGATCAGAATCTGATTACGCTGGATAACGTGTCGGTGGAAGTGCTTGCAGGAAATCAGCGGAATCAGGTGTTTTATGAAAACCACAAAGCAGTGGAAGAGCAGGTCATCACAGGAATGCATATGATGCCGGTGCTTCTGGGGCGCAATTACGGATCCACAGAGACCTACGGCACGGCGCAGTTTGAGGTGGTCAACCGGCAGGTGCAGACCGTAAACCGACAGGTGGCGGACATGCTGACCCGGATATATTCGCTGGAACTTGCCTTGTCGGGTATAAATGCCCGGGTTCGTGTTTCGCTGGAAGGGAACCGCACCGTCGATGTGCTGCGGGCAGCTCAAACACGCCGTGTGGAAATTGACACCACCCTTCGGCTGCTTGAGCAGGGGCTGATCAGCGAAAGGGAAGCGAAGGCACGGCTGCAAAGGGCTGACAGCTGAGGCTATTCCGGGCAACACACGGATCCGCCCGTGCGGGCGGAGGGATCGGCACAGAAACAGGAAGGAGGAATCGGCAGACATGGAATTGGATGCCTTTGTATTCAGCAGACGGGGCACACTGGCGCAGGAGCGTGCGACAGGGGCACAGGATGAAGAAGACGTGATGGCCGCAGTCAACCGCTTTACACTGAAGCCGTTAAAAAAAGAAGAGGTGGCGCTGTTTACCCTGGATTTATGCAACAACAAAATTGACCGGCACTTCAGCCGCTTCCCGGAAGAGGAGCTGGAAAAGGTCAATCGGCTGACGCCGGGACGGCCCCTGATGGAACGGCATGATTTGACGGGCACATTGCCGCGGGGCACTTTTTTCCGGTCGCAGCTGCATCATGACGGCGGGCACATTTCGGTGCGCCCGGAGGTCTATGTGCTGCGCATCGATGACAACCGTGATTTTATTCTGAACATTGAGGGCGGCGTTTATCGGGAGACCTCCATTTCCTTTTCCTTCCGCAAACCTGAATGTTCAATCTGCGGCAAAGATCTGAGGCGCTGCAGCCACATACCCGGAAGGCAGTACGGGGATGCGTTGTGTCACTTCATCATGCGTGACGTGGTGGATGTGGTAGAGGGCTCGGTCGTTTCCGCAGGATCACAGGGCACGGGCTTTGTCTCACAGGAACGCGCCATTCCCATGACAGCGTCTGCAGCGCTGAACCGGGCACGTGAGGAATTTCATCGTCCTGTTTCGCTGTGGAGTGCGGCGTGGGCACTGGAATAAACAGAGGGATCATAAGGAGGTGCAGAAGCATGGAAGAGAAAGAGGGCTGTGTGACGCGGTGCTCTTTTGAGCGGGCGGCGGAAGTGGAATTCCGTGCGCTGAATGCCGCGGTGCGCGAAGTGCAGGAGCGGCTGGGCAGACTGGAATCAACGCTTATGCGCGGTGCGGCGCTGCTCATGGCGAATCTGGCAGGAATGGCTGCCACGCTGGCAGGTCAGCTGCTCGGGAAATAAGCAAGGGTCTGAAACCGAAAAGGAAGGGAGAAAAGAACGCATGTTCTGGGAAATTGCGGAAGTAAGCCGATGCGGCACAGCACCGGATACACAGGAAGAGCAGGGGCGCTTTGTGCTGCACCGGCACGACGACGGCGAAGGTGTGCATCTTGATCTGCGCCTTGAATGGGGCGACACGCTTTCGGGCTGGCGCATAGCAGGCGAAAATCTGGAAACGGGGCTCTGGGCTACAGAAAAAATGCCTCACCCGGCTGACTGGCTGACACAGGACCGGGGGCTGGAACGGAAGTCTGCAGGGCTGTGGCGCTGGGAGGAGCGGAGTGAGGACAGGCGTAGGGTCGCCTTGCAGATCGGAGAGGAGACCGTACGCATTACACTGGAACGGCGCCGCGGCATCAGCGCCGAAACGGTTCGCGCTCTTTCGGATCTGGCAAAAGAATCAAAGATGCCTTTTTCCGCACTGGCAGGACTGGCAGCGGACGGGCTTCAGGCGCGGGCACGGGAGATCGAGCGGTTCTGTGCGCTGAGCAGAATGCTGGACGGCGAGGGTTTCGATGAAGCAGGCTGGCGCAGTCTTTTTTCGGGCATGTCCCTTCGTGAAATAAGCGACAGGCTCGCGCATGTGGAAATCAGGCATGACCGCCTGCATCCCCCGCTCCCCGTATCGCTTCCGGAAAAACTGACGGAGGACGAGGGAACATCACGGATGCGGCACGCCTATCAGATTCTTCACTCGTAATGCATGAACGGCAGCAGAACAAGAGTAATAAGGAAAGGAAACAATATGGCATTTGGTGATTTTGGAGGCCCGGTTACAAGTCTGATCATTACCTGCCGGGCGGCGGACAACAACGGAACCGTGGCAATAAAAAAAGGGGATGCCCTGAAATTGGTTGATAACTATACGGTGACCAATGTACTGGCTGACGGAGATGCGGTTTTCGGAGAGGCCCTGGAAGACTGCGCCGAAGCAGGGGCGGCGCTGGCTGTGCGTGTCGGCGGCATATGCACTTTTTCCTTCACGGGCGAAGGCTTCGGCCCCGACGGTTTCAGCGGCGTTGTCGGCTCGTCGGAGGCGGGAAAGGTCAGGCCTGGAACAGAACGCAATGCCCGGGGACTCATCGTGCGTACCAGAAACAGCATCAAATCCCTTGAAGTGCTTCTTTAATCAGGTTACAGCGGGAAAGGAAATCATGGATGAATCATAACGACACATTATTGAAAGAACAGCTGCGTTTCCTGCGACAGGATAAAGACCGGCTGGGTGCGCTGCGGGGCAGAGAACTGTACGAAACACTGTCGGGGCTGCATCTGACGCACAGGCAGTATTTCCGGGCACTGGATACATCATTGGACGAATATTGCCGCGAGGCCTTCGGTACTGATCTGCAGGCGGCGACGGTGGAGCGTTTTTTCCGGAGCGATCCCGATGCCAAGTGGCTTTTTCCGGAAGTAGTGCGGGAAGCCGTGATGGCGGGTATACGCACCAAGCCGCGTTATCCGGAACTGATCGTGCGGGATGAGCCGATTCAGGGCGCCGTCTATGACATGCCTTATGTGGACGAAGATAAGGAAAACGAAGAGATGCGCCCTGTTGCGGAAGGGGCGGCCATTCCGGAATCCTCCATTCAGTACGGCGATCGCGTGGTGCGTCTGGACAAAAAAGGCAGGGGCGTGATTGCTTCCTATGAAGTGATCCGCCGCATGTCCGTGGATCTGCTCCGGGTGCATCTGCGACGGCTTGGCGAACGGCTGGGACGAAGCCTGGACATACGGCTGACGGAAGTGCTGGCGGAAGGAGACAACTCCGGGAAGACGGCTCCGGAAGTCATCGAATCAGAGGAACCGGGCAAATGGCAGTACGGAGATCTGGTCAACGCCTATCTGTACCTGTCGCTGGCAAATAATTTTACTCCGACACATGTGCTCACAGGTCCGGGAGCGACGGCAGCCATTCTGCTGATGGATCATACCGCCAACATGCTGCTTTTTGATTTTGCGAAAACAGGGCAGTATCCGACGCCGCTGGGCATGAAACTGGTGCCCATGCCCGACCTTCCGAACAACCGTATAATCGTGATGGATGCGGGCTATGCAGTACAGAAACTGACGGAGCAGGATCTGTTGCTGGAAAATGACAAGCTGATCAACCAGCAGTGGGATCGTACCTATCTGACGGTGATCACGGAGTTTGCGATTCTGTACAACAAGGCGCGTGTCGTGATTTCCAATGGCAACTGAGGAAAGGCGATGTATGGAAATACAGCAGGGACGTAATGACATCTATCTGACACTGAGCAGGGACGGCAAGCCTCCCAGCCATTTCAAATTGCGTGAGTTTGAAAATTCGGGCGGGCTCGTCATGGTGCACCGCAGTACGCTGGAATCACTGGAAGCAGTCCGGGCCGATCTGTGCGCACAGTATGGCGAGGAAGTTCAGGTTATCATCACCGACGGAATCAGAACGCAGGAAGATAACGAGCGCATTGCCGAGAAATACGGATGGGCGGATGAAGGCGGTGCCGTGGCACGCATGTCGAAACATCTGACGGCATACGGCGGCATCGCCGTGGATATAACCGCACGGGTGGCGCGGACAGGTGCACGGATATCACAGCGTACACTGGGCGATATCTGCAGACGCCATTTTGATTTCGTCAAAGATGATTACCGGGATGGTCATGTTCATGCGGACAACCGGAACCGGGCACGCTGAAGAGAAGGAGACAGTCTGTGATGGGCTATGAATGGTTACACAATGAAAGCGGGCTTGCCCTGGTTGCAGCCCTGACGGCGGTGGTATGGGCATTTTTCAGGGGAAGCGCTTTTCTGGAGAGAATCCGCACTCAGAAACTGGAGCGTGCGCTGGAAGCGCTGGAAGCGGCTGTGGAAGCAACCTACCGGGATTATGTGCGCCTGCTGAAAAGCACCCGGGAAAGCGGGCAGCTCACACCCGGTGAAGAGCAGGAAGCACGACGCCGCGCCAAAGAAAAAGGAGCGGCACTGGCACAGGCGGCAGGTATCAATCTGGCGCACACACTCGGTGCCGAGTATCTTGATCTCTGGATCAACAGACTGGTACGCAAACTGAAGACGGGGAGCTGAGCAGGAGGGAAAGGCACAATGCCGGACGGCAGGGCGAAATGTCCTGCCGTCTTTTTTTTAGCCGAATGCGCTGCTTTATATGTCAGCGGCATTGGCACACAAGCGGGTCATGAAAAAGACACACACATTGACTTAAGCCGGAGTGATGTCCCGGGACATAATACCTTCTCTGTCATTCCTGCGAAGGCAGGGACGTAAGGAGAAGCTGGAAGACGGGGAAAGGCGGACGAGAGTCCACAAGGAGTGGCGCAAGAGGGTGACTGCGGGCTTCATGCATGCTTATGCTGTCATTTGTTAACGCCGCCGGCTCGCCTGTCGCCTGCATCATTCCTGCGAAGGCAGGAATCTTAACGCGAGGTGTTATTTATAAGGGTCGTGCCGTTGTTGGCAACTGCGCGGGTATACGATCAAGATATATCCCAAAAGGGCGGTGCAATGACATGTGGTTGTTTGTGCGTACCCTGAAGGCTTTTGTGCGGATCAGGGCGATGTGTAAGCCAAGGCGTCAATACCCGGGTTAAGATTCCTGCCTTCGCAGGAATGACGGGGGGAGGCAGGGACGACGGAGGGAGGCAGGAATGACGGGGAGTTCAGGAATGACGGGGGGAGGCAGGAATGCCGGGGAGTTCGGGTATGACGGGGAAGACGAGGAGTGCGCGAAGTTCAAAGACAAATGCATGAGATAAGATCTCGAGAAGTACACGCAAAAAAGAAACACACCCCTTCAGCCGTTTACAAGCGGGGTATGACCTCTGTTTCCACACGAACCTAAAGCGGATTCCCCTGGGAACGCCAATCTCCGCATTGGCACACAAGCGAATCATGAAAAAGATAGGCACTTGAATCTGATTCGGAAATACGTCTCGGGACATACCCCCATAAAACATAGACCACACACGCTCCAGCCAATGCGGAGATTGGCGTTCCCAGGCTGGCGGATTTTATGTTTTGAGTTTAAAGTATTTCTCATTTCCAAAATTTATGCAAGACCTCCTTTTTTCATGCTACACTTTTCTTTTCTGCAACAACCGTGCCTTTAAAAAAACAGAATCCTGCCATGAAAAACCTTCTGGATCTTTTCACCCGCTATTTCGCTTTGTTTGTGCTTATCTTCGGTATACTGGCGTACCTCTTCCCTGCTCCCTTTCTATTCCTGAAACCCGGCATGAACTGGTATTTTGCATTGACCATGTTCGGGATCGGAGCGGCACTGGAACTGGAGGATTTTAAAGAGATCCTGCGCACCCCCCGTCCTGTTGCGATCGGTGTTATCGCTCAATTTACCATCATGCCTTTCGGCGCTTTTGCCGTGGCGAAGCTGCTGCATCTGCCCGATGCGCTGCTGGTCGGTCTGGTACTGACAGGCGCTGCGCCCGGCGCCATGGCAAGCAACGTAATGAGCTATATTGCGAAAGCGGACACAGCCTACTCCGTATCGCTGACGACGGTATCCACCCTGCTCTGTCCCGTCCTCACCCCGGGGCTGACGCTTTTTCTTGCAGGCGCCCGGATGGATGTCTCTTTTCTTGAAATGTTTAGCAGCGTCCTGTTCACCGTAGTTGTGCCGCTGCTTTTCGGACTTGCGCTGAAAGCGCGGTACGGAGCCCGACTGCAGCCTTTCCTCCATTTCTTCCCTGCTCTTTCCGCCACCTTTATTATTTTCGTGTGCACCATGGTCATTGCACTCAACCGGGATTCTCTGGCAGCGATGACCGGTATTACCCTCGCCGCATGCCTGCTCCTGAATGTCTTCGGCATGCTCTCCGGTTACGGCATCGGTGCCCTGTTCCGTCTGGGCAAACGGCGCGCGCGTACGCTCAGTATTGAAGTGGGTATGCAGAATGCCGGACTGGGCGCCGTACTGGCGCTCAAGCATCTTGGCAGGGAATCGGCAATTCCCGCGGCGATCTTTGTCTTTGTCTCATTTTTACCGCGAGCATGCTGGCGGCCGTGTGGCAGCGGCGGGACCCGGACAAGTCTAATGGCGCTGCAGGGGCTCTCCCGCCAGCAGCGGATCCGGCGCAACATTAAGGGGAAAATCACGCCCGAGGGTATAGTCGCTGATGTCAATGAAACGCGATCCTTTTTCCGCCGATTCGTAGCCTGCCATCAGAACAGCGAGAGTATCCCAGGCAAGCATGGTTCCGCTCTGGGGATAGCGGTCCCGCTCCAGTGCACACAAAACGGCGTCCTCCATCTCGTTGACATAGCCGTGGGCATGAAACTCTCTGGGTGCGGGATAAGAGGTCCCTTCTGCCGTGGGCAGTTTCTCTCTAAGCAGCAGCGAGCCTGCCAGATCGCCCTGGGGCAGAAAAAGTTCATTGGCATTGTTCGGGTTAAGGCGCATATCGTACTGACCGAAATCAGCGATCACGGAAAAACGGTTGTGTATGCCGCTGATGCTCAGGTCGTGCCCGGTCAGCTCCGCCAGGGTGCCGTCTTCAAACACAACTGTTATCCGCGCATAGTCGTCCACCTGCCGCATGACCCGGAAAAACTCACCCGATGCCGGAGGCTGGCGGCGAAGCACCGCCTCCACAACTGCCGACACTTTTACCGGGCGGATGGGCACTCCTTCCCTGAGCAGCCCTTCCACCTGCTTCAGATAAAGAGCGGAACCGAGGGGATGACACGCCTTATTGAAGAGCGCACCGCCGCCGGACTTTTCCGGTATATCATAATCGGGGGCGTGCGAACCCTGATGTGCGCACACACCCTGCTGCAGCAGAATCTTCCCTTTCTCCAGCGACTCCACCTCGCGAAGCAGCTGCGCCAGCGCCTTCACCCCGTCGACATACACAAAATTCTCCGCATAAAGCAGTTTGGATCCCGATGCCTCCACCGCCTCCAGCGCTTCATGGAGCACATCCATACTCTCCGCTTTGCGCATCGCCGCATCGGCAGCCCGGTTTTCCAGATAGCCCGGCCAGATCATCGGCGGTTTTTCAAGCACGATCACCGGCACGGCAGCATCCGCCGCTTCCAGAAGATAGCGGATATGCGCATGGTTGGCGCAGGCGATACAGTCTATATGGGGCTGTACGGCATCCAGCATTTCCTGGTGGCTCTCAAAGGCGGCAGTAACACCGTGGCGCTGTGCAAAAAGGCGCGCATTGCCCAGATGCCCGGACGTGACCCCGGCAAATTCCAGCGCCACACCGTTTTTATGGGGAATCATGGAAAAGGCGCGTGCCGTGAAATCTCCCGCAAAACCGGTACCGCTGATGGTGATGCGCAGGTGTGTATCCGACCGTGCCATGGCCTTCTGAACCCTTTCTTCAATCAGTTATTACGAAAATCATGCGTTATATCTCTGATCGAGGGAGTATATATTTTCCCGCCTGTCACTGTCACAATAGGCAGAAACCTGGCTCTGTATTCCAGAGGCGGATAAAGGGCAAAACCCGCATTGGCACCCGTACGGGGGCGCCACCTCCTTGTCCTGATTCCGAGCAGCTGTGCGGGAACGGTGGAAGCCGCCGCAAAGGCATCTTCCAGCGACATGCTGGTAAAGGTCGCCATATACGCCACAGCCTGCGGAAGAAAGAGGCTGCTCCCTGCAAGCAGATCTGTTCCGCTCAGACAGATCCTGCCGCTTTCTTTCATCTCAACATCGGCATCAAAAAGCCTGTACTTGCCCGGCTTCATCCCGGCAAGAAAAACACTGTCCGAAACCAGCACGATCGACCCCTCGCCTTTACAGCGCAGTATTGCTTCCAGCATAGATATCGGCAGATGTTCCAGATCCGCAATGACCGATGCGGCAAGATCGTCGTGAATCATCTGCAGCCAGAGAGGATTATAATGTCTGTGTATCATAGGCGACATCCCGTTGCCCAGATGGGTGCACATTGCCGCACCGGCTTCGACAGCATCAAAAATCGCCTTTTCATTAGCGGCATGATGACCCAGCGACACCAGCATCACACTCTGGCTGAGATGACGGATCAGCTGCAGTGCCCCCGGCTGCTCGGGTGCCAGCGTAATCATGCGTATCTTTCTTTTCGCCGCACGCTGCAGCCGGTCAAAAATCTTTATATCGGGCCGCTGCACATGCCGGGCAGGATGGGCTCCGCGCGGCCCGTCGGCCGGAGAGATAAAAGGCCCTTCCAGATGAATGCCGGGAATGTGGGATGCGATTTCCGGATCCTCCATCCACTGCGCCAGACGATGGCATTTTTCTTCCAGCGCATCAATCGAATCGGTGATCAGCGTCGGCATCCATCGTTCCACACCGACGCATTGCATCACAGTATTGAGAAAGCGAAAGCGTTCTTCCGTAAGTGCCGGATCCTGCAGATCAACTCCCAGTGCTCCGTTCACCTGCATATCAAACAGGGTCGGCCCCAGCACATGCGCTTCGCTGCCGAAGTCGGGGGCATGCCTGCCTGCCGGAGTGACACTCTCCACTTTACCGTCATCGCGCACAACCACATCGACTGCTTCTTCTTTTCCGGCTTCACAACCGCGCAACTCAATCCGTTTTATCATACAAATGCCTCCAGGGTGTCCCGTCATAATAAACCAGCCCTTGTGTAAAACACCACTTCCCTGCACGTTAAAATATTTTTCTCAGGAAAGCAGGCATAAAAAAACCGGAAGTATCTTCCGGTTGATAAAAAAAGGGGGAGATGCCGGGAGGGGGCGGCCCGACATCTCCGGTGAGGTGTTTTGGCTCTGAGGGGAACAGAGCGTTGCAGAGGAAAACCTTCTGATTAATTTTTAAAGGGGGAGATGCCGGGAGGGGGGGCCGGCATCTCCGGTGAGGTGTTTTGGCTCTGAGGGGAACAGAGCGTTGCAGAGGAAAACCTTCTGATTAATTTTTAAAGGGGGAGATGCCGGGAGGGGGGGGACCGGCATCTCCGGTGAGGTGTTTTGGCTCTGAGGGGAACAGAGCGTTGCAGAGGAAAATCGACCCCTGAAAAATGCCCGAGGGCATAGGTTTTTTACCTCAGTAAATAAGATTCAACTTTTAAAAGCGTTGCTGCTCAATAACGTTACAATTCAAACGTCATTTTGTTTCAGCCCATCAGCAACAACTTAAGTATATACCAAAGGGATTTCAAATTCAAGACTTCTTTGTACTTTTTTCAAAGTATTTTTTTTGCTGAAATCAGGGGGGGCGCGCACCTGAAGTATACTGTCCCAGGGCAGATAAAGAGTTGCCTGCGCCTCTTTTTAAGGATTCAACTATTAAATGTGAAATTAGTTTCGGATACTAAAGCGCACTTCCGTGCCAGCCCGCATCTGTTCTTCCTTATTTCACGCATTGGCTCTTTTGATTTTTATTTGTATTCCATACTACAAATCAAAAGATCAGGGCTGAAGGTGATCAGGACCTTTGCCCGTACGTTTCTCATAATGACCTTTTCCGTTACGCACATATTTGGTAAAGCCATGCTTCTCCAGATTCGCATCGCTGGTCAGCTCTTTCGCTTTACGGGAGTTGCTCCACCCGGCAATATGCGGTGCCGTATAAATACGGCGGACAGGCTGCCCGGTGGACGGATGCACGGTAAGAGGCGGGTCGTTCATTCCGTGGATTGTTTCGAAAATCTCGCCTTCACTCCCGTCTTCATTAATCACCTGATAGGTATAGACCGGCATGATCGTTCCTTTCCTGCAGCATCCGGATCAGGCGTTGCGCGCAGCGGCACGTTTCTCTTCGTACGCCGTAATCGCATCCTCATAGCGCAGGGTCAGCCCGATCTGGTCCCATCCATTGAGCAGGCGCTGCTTGAGGAAGGGCGTAATTTCAAAGGAAATCGCCGAGCCGTCGGGGCGGATAATTTTCTGCCCCGGCAGATTAATTTCGAGGGAATACCCTTCGGCGGCACGGGTCTGCTGAAACAGCTCCTCCACCAGATCTGCGGACAGGCGGATGGGCAGCATGCCGTTATTGAAGCAGTTGTTGAAAAAGATATCTGCGAAAGAAGGCGCAATAATGGAGCGGATTCCGTAATCGAAGAGCGCCCAGGGGGCATGCTCTCTGGAAGAGCCGCAGCCGAAGTTGTCCCGGGCAAGCAGGATGCTGGCACCCTGATAGCGGGGTGCGTTCATCTCGAACTCGGGATTGGGCGTTTTTCCGTCGTCAAGATAACGCCAGTCGAAAAAGAGAACATCCTCGTAGCCCGTCCGCTCGATCCGTTTGAGGAACTGCTTGGGGATGATCTGATCGGTGTCGACGTGCATGGCATCGAGAGGCGCCACAAGTCCCTTATGAATGGTGAAAGGGTTCATGATGTATTCCTTCCTGGGATCCGCATGGTTTCCTTACCGGAAAAACGGTTCCGGGCATGTTCGGGTTAATCCTGATATTTCCAGTTGCGTATATCGGTAAAGACGCCTTTGACGGCAGCCGCTGCCGCCATGGCGGGACTGACAAGATGAGTTCTGCCGCCCTTGCCCTGGCGACCCTCGAAATTCCGGTTGGAGGTGGAAGCGCAGCGTTCGCCCGGCGCCAGTTTATCATCATTCATGGCAAGGCACATGGAACAGCCGGACTCGCGCCATTCAAAGCCGGCGTCCCGGAAAACCCGGTCAAGTCCTTCTTCTTCCGCCTGCCGCTTTACCGCCTGCGAGCCGGGCACAATCAGCGCCCGCTGTACGGAGTCTGCCTTTTTATAACCGCGCAGCACTTTAGCCGCTTCGCGCAGATCTTCAATGCGTCCGTTGGTACACGACCCGATGAAAACAGTGTCGATGGCGATGGACTGAAGGGGCATGCCCTCTTCCAGTCCCATGTATTCGAGCGCCTTTCCGTAGGCATGCCTTTTGTTCACATCGGCAACATCCGCCAGCACAGGCGTTGTGCCGGAGATGCCCCCCACCATTTCCGGCGACGTGCCCCAGGATACCTGCGGCTCAATATCTTCCGCATTCAGTTCTACCAGCGTGTCATAGCTGCATCCGGGATCGGACGCCCACTGCTTCCATTCTTCCGCAAGCGCTTCAAAACTGCGGTCTTTCGGGAGCATCGCCCGACCTTTCAGGAAAGCGATCGTGGTGTCATCCGGGGAGATCAGGCCGGCGCGCGCCCCTGCTTCAATGCTCATATTGCAGATGGTCATACGCGCTTCCATGCTGAGATTGCGGATTGCCTCACCCGTATATTCAATCACATAGCCGGTGCCGCCGGAAGTACCTATTTTGCCGATGATGGCAAGGACAATGTCTTTGGAGGTAATGCCGGGCGGCAAGGTTCCGTTGATACGCACTTCCATGGTTTTCGACGCCTTCTGGCGAAGGGTCTGCGTGGCAAGCACATGCTCCACTTCGCTTGTGCCAATACCGTGTGCCAGTGCGCCGAAAGCGCCATGGGTGGACGTATGGGAATCGCCGCAGACAATGGTCATACCGGGCTGGGTCAGGCCCAGTTCCGGTCCGACCACATGGACAATACCGTTGCGCGGATCATACATATCGAAGCATTCAATATTGAACTGGGCGCAGTTTTTCTTCAGCGTTTCCACCTGGGCGCGACTCAGAATGTCGGCAATAGGAAGCGACCGGTCTGTGGTGGGGATATTGTGATCCATCGTCGCATAGGTCAGGTCGGGCCGGCGGACTTTGCGGTCGGACAGTCTCAGCCCTTCAAATGCCTGAGGCGATGTCACCTCATGGATATAATGCCGGTCAATGTAGAGGATGGCGTCCTCCCCTTCCGGCTCGCACACCAGATGGGCTTCCCAGATCTTCTGATAAATATTTTTTTTCATGGCACATGCCTTTCTGCTGTGTTCTTTCCTGTTTTGCTTCAGCGTACCCGGAAACCGGGAAACCCGCCCCCGTCCCACGCCGGTAAAACTGCTCCGCCTGAGCGTTTGCACTTTTTATTTCAATAACATGATACCTGTTGAAGAACATTCCGTTCAATTTCGGGTATACTAAAGGCAGTGGTGCATCCGATGGAAAAACACCAGGGATTCATATTGTATGATGATGTTATTGTTTGTCCTTTCCGCAGTAAGCCAGACCGATGCGCTCTTCACAGGAACGGTACCAGCGGAGATTCCGACCTTTTCAGTAACCCTGAGCGGAGCTGCTCCGTTTTATGCAGCCATGCAGGTTGGCGGGCAATGGGTCACCGACCGTAATCAGGAAATCAAGCCCACTCAGGAAGTGGAATTTGTGCCCGATATCCCCTGGCGGACTCATGAAGTGGTGCGCACTTCCATGAGACGTGCCGCCGTCAGCTATGAAGCGCCTGCCATGCGGCGGGAACGTCTGGCAAAGACCTGGAAAAGCATGGGTTACACCATTTTGGAAACCGCATCAGGATGGAGTCCGGTCAAAGAAAAGGATATTCAACTGGCAGAGCGGGCAAAATCCATGGCGGAGAATCTGGAAAAAAGACTGCGGCCTGTTTCGGATGCTCCGGCGGCTGCTGAAGCGGCGGCGGTGCCGGAAGATGCCGGAGCTGCCATGCGCCCTGCCATCCTCTGGACACTGCGGGCAGCCATTGTGCTGGTCGGGCTGAGTCTTGCGGGTGCATTGTTTTACTTCACACGCCCCTGAGCCCCGAGTTCTGCCCCCCTGTACAGGAGCAGATATGAAAAAGCCACCGCCCCTCTGTTTTTTTTACAGCAGGACGGCAGCTTTTCAGAAACGGATACCGCATGCCGGGCGGATCCGAAAAATGTCGCAGGGCGAAAAAGACTCAGCCGACGGATTTGCTCCCGCCGACAGACTGCGCCACAGTGATCAGGATGGTGCCGACACCACTCAAAATGGAGCCGACCAGCGTAAGGATGTCAGTCGTGGACATGGCTTTGCGGGGCTGGGTCACTTGTTTTACATGTTTCATGCTTTGAAACTCCTTGAAGTTGTCTGGAACAGTACAGCCTGACCCGGGACCTTCCCGACCGGGCTGGTTTGATGTCTGTATAAAATTATGCCAAAAATCTCAGATTAAATCAATGACACCCTCTGGTGCTCACAGGTATTCTATGAAAACAAGAAATGGACTATCGGTGCTGCTTGCTTCCGCATCGCCGCGGCGCAAAGCACTGCTGAAGGCGCTCGGTGCTTCTTTCGACATCTGGGCGGCACAGGCTGAAGAAATCGACGAGGGTGAATCCCCTGAATCCATCGTCATCGGCAATGCGGAGCGTAAATGCAGAGCGGCAGCCGAAGCCCATCCCTGCCACGACCTCATTATCAGCGCCGACACCCTCGTTTTTCTCAACGGCGCAGTATTGTCCAAGCCCGCCGACCTGGACGAGGCGCGCTCTATGCTGCGCCGCCTTTCAGGCAACACGCATCAGGTGGTGACCGGACTTGCTGTGTATCATCGGGCATCGGAGCAGCTCATTACCGATTCGGAAACGACAGGCGTACGCTTCAGAGAACTGAGCGAAGCGGAAATCGACTGTTTTGTGGAGATCGTGCGGCCTCTGGATCGGGCGGGCGCCTACACCGTGGACGGGCCGGGCAGCCTGCTGGTAGCGGGCTACGACGGGTGCTACCAGAATGTGCTGGGCCTGCCACTGGTCAGACTGGATCTGCTGCTCCGTAAAGTGAACTGCAGCCTC
>Ga0255343_1003299_pt1 | contig 17324 bp, 16 predicted proteins | sample wastewater_treat_4_FD_192413 | JGI IMG/M metagenome (GOLD analysis project Ga0255343, IMG submission 192413) | Wastewater microbial communities from Lulu Island WWTP, Vancouver, Canada - plant16 | ecosystem: Engineered > WWTP > Wastewater > Unclassified | place: Canada: Vancouver, British... | reverse complement strand
TAAAAGCTTTATTGCCGACAGAATACGTAGCGAGCACTAACGAAAGAATGAATTTATATAAGGAGTTGAATTATATCAAAAGTGACGAGGCTTTAGCCAATTTTAGAAAGAAGTTAATTGATCTTTTTGGTCCTATTCCAAAAGAAACCGAAGAACTTTTACAACTCATTCCGCTGAAACGCCTGGCACAATCGCTATATTTTGAAAAAATCGTTCTCAAAAAAGGAGTTTTTACCGGTTATTTTAGTGCAAAGAGTGATTCTTCATTCTACCATTCCCCTTTATTTGAATCTATTTTGACCTTTTTACAAAAAAATCACCCACAAGTACAGATGAAAGAGCACAATAAGAAATTGACATTAATCATTAAAAATATTCCGACTATTAAAGCGGCAATCCACTGGTTGGAACGAATTGTGAATGAACAAAATAAGTCGGTTAATTAAGCAAGCCTCGACCAATTTTTCGCAGTTGATTCTTATTTTTAAAATCGATAAGCAATTTATCCAGAATACCGTTGATAAACAGACCACTTTTGGGCGAGCTATAGCTTTTGGCTAACTCAATATATTCATTGATAGTAACCTTTACTGGGATCGTTTCAAATTCAAGAAATTCACAAATGCCCATTTTAAGTAAAATTATATCAATGCCGATGACACGTTCCAATTCCCAATTCTCAAGCTTTTCTTGAATTAATTGCTCATACTCTTTACTATGTTGTATTGTTTTGAGATATAAATCCTGATAAAATTGAATATCCTCACTTTTATTCTTAAAAAGGGACAATATTTTATTTTTGCTACCTAAAGACTCTTTAAAGGAAGAAATATTTCTATAAACCGCTAAAAGTGCATCGTTATAATCATCGAACCAATGAACATTTTTCTCCTCTAAAAACCAGTGTAAAAGTTGATTCGGAGCAAAAACTTTCTCAATGATTGTCAGTAAAAGTTGTTTATCCTCTTGAAAAGAACGCTCATTATTATCCATATACAATTGATATTCATTTAGGTCTATAACTTCCTTATATAAATGAGCTATCAAGTCCGTAGTATCATGCCAATGAATATTGTGTTCATTGAATTTGCGATTTAAAGCCGGATGTTCTTCAATAATTTTAAAAATTTGATTATCTATAAATTTGGTATTAGGATTTAAGTCTAGAAAGGAAGGATTAATTTTTTCTTTCGCATCTTCTATTTTCTTTTCTCGATAAAATTTGAGTTGAGGAATAAGAGAAAAAAAATAGAGAAAAAGTACATAAAAATCTTCTATTGAGCGAGTTAAATTTTTCTCACCCATAAGAATGTTTTCTTGCCGGTTCATTTCGTGAGCAAAAATAGCTTGCATCACTTTAGTTCTCAAATAACGTCTACTAATCATCGTATGTCAACAAAATAAAAGAGTACAAAAATAAAAAAATATCAATTAAAAACTATCTCGACTTTATCTCCTATTTTGATATTTCCCAAAATAGCAATATTTGATTGGTACATAGTAATTTCTATGAAACCTAAACGGTTTTTCACAAAATAAATTTCCTCTTCACTTGCATTATAGAAATCACAACATTTAGTGATTTTTAAATAATTGGAAGATGCAATTGTTGCTAAAAAAGCTCTATTTTGTCCAAATTCTTCAAATTTATCCACAGGAATATTGGTTACTGCGTTATAACAGGAATCAATATAAGCTATTTGACCGGAAATCTTTTTAGCATTTTCGTCAAAAATAACTTTTTGTTGTAAAGCCATTTTAAAATTTGAAAAAGGTGAAGTGAAGTTTGATAATTGATTATTAAACAACCACTTAGCCATATTCACTAATTTATTCAAATAGGAACTTGCCTCTTCTTCTGCTAAGGAATATTCAAATGCTTGTAATTCATCAAGAGTATCAAAAAGAATCGAAAAAATTCCGTTATCATAACCGAGAAAATGGTGGTTATTATACTGAACGCAAATGGGTTTTTCAGTAGACGAAAAGGTTGATGCCGTTAGAATGATATGTAATGAATCGTTCGGAAAAGTTGAGTATACACTTCGCAAGATAAAGGCAGTTTGTTTTATATCAAAAAGGGGGATTGCATGTGAAATATCTACTATCGTAACGTCCGGAATAGAAGACAACATAGCCCCTTTAAACATGCTTACGTATGGGTCTTTTAGTTTCCAGTCGCTAATTAGAGTTACAATTTTCATAAATATTTTATTCGTCTAAAGTGGGACGACAAAAATAGGGAAAAAAGAGGAGTAAAAAAAGAGAATAACAATATTTTTACTATTTTTGCAAAATTAATCTATTCAGCATGTTAGAATACAATACAACTCGCAACAATCTTATCATTAAAGAATACGGAAGAAATGTGCAAAAGATGGTAGAATTTGCTTTACAAATCCCTGACCGCGAAAAACGGACGGAGGTTGCTAAAGCTATCATTAAAGTTATGTCGCAAATCAATCCTAACGAAAAAGAGCGTCAAACAAAAGAATCTCTTGACTATTGGCACAAATTATGGGACCATCTTTTTATCATCTCTAATTATCAACTCGATATTGATGCTCCTTTCCCTAAACCTGAAAGAGATGTGGAAAAATCGGAAGTTATTCATCCAACATATAATAAGAGTACTATTCGTAACCGCACCTATGGACGAAATATGGAAAATATTATTAAAACCGTAGCTGAATATTCGGATAGTGAAGAAAAAAAGATGTTAACACAAAATATTGCTAATCATCTTAAGAAATTATATCTGACTTGGAATCGAGATTCCGTTGACGACCAACTGATATTCAAACATTTAGAAGAAATGTCCGATGGGAAACTTAAATTAGACAGCGATTTTCAATTAGATACCACACATCAAATTATTTCAAAAAATAATTTATATAAAAAGCCTTCTTCTTCTAAGAATGCATCAAAACGTTATAAGAGAAAAAGAGAAAAAAAGAAGAAAAATAGTGGAATTAATTAGGATTAACAATATTTACAAATCATTTTCTAATCACCAAGCATTAGAAGATGTCTCCTTTTCAATATCTAAAGGTGTCATTTTGGGCTTATTAGGTCCTAACGGAGCAGGAAAAACCACACTAATCAGAATTTTAAATCAGATTATTTTTCCTGATTCAGGGGAGATTCTTTTTAATAATAAACCATTACATCGTAAACATATTGAAGATATCGGTTATTTGCCTGAAGAACGAGGACTCTATAAAAAAATGAAAGTTGGTGAGCAAGCTATCTATTTAGCTCGATTAAAAGGGTTGTCGGAACATGAAGCTATACAACGATTAAAATATTGGTTTAAAAAATTTGAAATAGAATCGTGGTGGAATCGTAAAGTTGAGGAGTTATCTAAAGGAATGCAACAGAAAGTGCAATTTATTGTAACGGTGATACATCAACCCGGTCTTTTAATATTTGATGAACCTTTTAGCGGTTTCGACCCAATAAATACAGAGATTCTCAAACAGGAAATATTAACTCTCAAAGAAAACGGAGCTACTATCATTCTATCAACGCACAATATGGCTTCGGTCGAAGAGATTTGTGACGAGATAGTACTGTTAAATCGCTCAAAAAAGATTTTAGAAGGGAAACTTGTTGATATTAAACAACATTTTAAAAAACATCTTTTTTCTATTGAATTTGCGGGAACCTCTTCCGATTTTCTGAACTCTCTACCCGAAAATTATAAAATCCTTTCCCAACAAGAAAATTATAATTCGATATCTTTAACCGTCCAAATCACACCACCTTCACAACCTAATGATTTACTCAACTTCTTTATTCCTAATACACAAATTCTCTCTTTTCAAGAGGTTTTACCATCTATGAATGAAATCTTTATTGAGACCGTAACATCATGAACAAAACGCTTTTAATCATTTCTCGCGAGTATTTAACACGAATAAAGAAGAAATCCTTTATTATTATGACCATTTTAGGTCCGCTTCTCATGGCGGCTCTAATCGTTGTACCACTGTATATTGTACATAAAAGTGAAAAAGAGACACACGTCTTAGTTGTTGATGATAATGATTATTTCCTCAATAAATTTACTGATACAAAAAAAGTATTTTTCTCCTATCTTTCCGGCGATATTAATGATTTAAAGAAAAAATGTATCAGCGGAGAATATGATGCCGTTTTACATATTTTAGGAGGTATCCAATCAAATCGTTCAAACTTATATTATCATAAAGAGCCTTCGCTGTCGCTTCGGGGTACTATAGAAGAGCAGATGAATAAAATTATTTTTGACAAATCGCTCATCGATAGTTTTAATATTGCCCCTCCCCTATTTGCTACGCTAAAGGAGAGGTCGCAAACGCATATTGTTGCTTTACAAATAGATGAACATGGAAATGAGCAAAAAAGTTTCACAGAAATCAATCGTATTATAGGTATCGTTGCCGGTTTTCTTATCTATTTTTTCATTTTCATGTTCGCTTCGCAAGTATTACGTAGTGTTTTAGAAGAAAAGACAAATCGCATCGTTGAAGTTCTCATTGCTTCGGTTCGTCCGATACAACTGATGTTGGGAAAAATAATCGGGGTAGCTTTAGTAGGACTTACCCAATTTGCTTTGTGGATAGTTCTTACAATTGGCATCCTGGGTGCTATTCAGCTAAGTACGCCCGATTTCTTTCAACTAGGGGAAACGACTGAGTTTGTTTCAAACATAGATAATCAGGCACAACTCACTCCCGCTGATAATTCTATTGCTTTACAGAAAACCAACATCTTGAATGAGATAAATAATTTTTACTCATTTTCTTTTTCAACTTTCATTATTGCATTTTTCTTTTTCTTTTTAATGGGCTATTTGCTGTATTCAACACTTTTTGCGGCGGTAGGTTCGGCAGTTGACAATGAAACGGATTCGCAGCAATTTCTGATGCCTGTTACCATTCCGCTATTACTCACCATTATTTTGATTATGCCCATGGCTGAAGATCCTAACGGAGCTTTAGCGTGGTGGTTTTCCATGATACCGCTCACCTCGCCTATTGCTATGCTCATTCGAATACCGTCCGGCGTGCCGCTCTGGGAACTGCTGACCTCAATGGGACTTTTAGTTCTCTTCTTTTTCTTTTGCGCCTGGATAGCCGCAAAAATTTATCGAACAGGGATTTTAATGTACGGACAGAAAATCACTTACCGCGACCTGTTTAAATGGATAAAATATTGATAGGAGTAACAAATTTATTCTACTGAAACGGATTTTGCAAGATTACGCGGTTTATCCACATCACAACCGGAAAGTAAAGCCACATGATAAGCCAGCAACTGCAAAGGAACGGAAGCGACTAAAGGCGTCAGTAACTCAGCTGTTTGCGGTATTTCGATATAAAAGTTTGACATATTTTTAACGATAGTATCGCTTTCGGTAACGATAGAGATAATTTTACCTTTACGAGCAATAACTTCCTGAATATTACTTACTACCTTATCGTAGGTCTCTTGTTCGGTAGCGAGAACGATAACGGGCATTTCCTCATCAATAAGGGCGATAGGACCATGTTTCATTTCAGCAGCCGGATAACCTTCGGCGTGAATATAGGAAATCTCTTTCAACTTCAACGCTCCTTCAAGAGCCATCGGGAAATTGACGCCGCGACCTAAGTAAATAGCATTAGTTTTCCCAACAAAATAACGAGCAATCTCTTTAATATGCTCATTTTGCTTAAGGATTTTTTCAATTTTTGAAGGAATTGACTCTAAATCATTAATTAGTTGATGGTAAGTTGACAAAGCGATTTGTCCTTTTTTTCTTGCGAGGCTTAAAGCCATTAAAACTAAAACCGTAACTTGAGCCGTAAACGCTTTGGTGGAAGCAACGCCAATTTCGGGTCCTGCGTGGGTGTAAGAACCAGCGTGCGTAAGTCGTGCAATGGTTGACCCAACTACATTGCAAATTCCTATCACGGTAGCCCCTTTTTCTTTTGCTAATTCAACAGCGGCAATTGTGTCGGCGGTTTCACCGGATTGCGATATAGCAATCACAACGTCATCTTCATAAATAATAGGATTTCGGTATCTGAACTCCGAAGCGTACTCCACTTCAACAGGGATACGCACTAAACTTTCAAAAAGATGTTCACCGACTAATCCTGCATGCCAAGATGTTCCACACGCTACAATAATGAATCTACGAGCGTTTAGCATCTTCTCTTCATATTCGATAATACCGCCAAGCGAAACAACATCTTTTTTGACATTCAAACGTCCTCGCATGCTATCTCGAATCGCTTTAGGTTGTTCAAAAATCTCTTTCAGCATATAATGCTCAAACTTCCCTTTTTCCAACTCTTCAAGATTCATCTCTAATTCTTGAATATAAGGACGTTTTTTCTCGTTCTTGATGTTCTTAATTGTCAGCGCCTTTTTTGCGTTTAGAACGGCAACTTCGCCATCTTCTAAATAGACAACTTTCTTAGTATGTGATACGATTGGAGCACCGTCCGAGCCTACGAAATACTCATTTTCTCCAATTCCAATGAGCAGAGGACTTCCTTTTTTGGCAATAATCAATTCGTCAGGATTATCAACAGATAAAATAGCAATAGCATAGGTGCCAATAACGTTAGTTAAGGCTAAACGAACCGCTTCTGCCAATTCTACTTTTTCCTTTTCATAAATATCACGAATAAGATGAACGAGAACCTCCGTATCTGTTTCACTTTCAAACACATATCCCCTATTCATTAGCTCTTGTTTTAAAATAAGATAGTTCTCAATAATTCCATTATGAATTAATGCTAATTTCGAATCTTCAGAAAGATGGGGATGGGCATTTTGATCGTTCGGTTCTCCATGTGTAGCCCAGCGTGTGTGAGCAATACCCATTGTAGAAGATAAATTTTTATCAGCACAATAAGCTTCCAAATCGGAAACTTTTCCTCGCGATTTATACAGTGAAATTTTATTCCCTTGCATGATAGCAATGCCTGAGCTGTCATAACCTCTATATTCGAGTCGCTTTAATCCGTTAATTAAAATCGGATATGCCTCTTTATTTCCAATATAAGCTACAATTCCACACATTTTTTATTTATTTAAGATAGAAATTTGAAATTTGAATAAATAGAAAATTAGTATGTCGTATAAGAAAGTTCCAGTCGAAGGCGTTTCGAGAAATCGTCGGGATTTGTTCCATAAAATGTAAGACGATTTGCTCTAATTCCCGCACCATTTACGACCAAATTAATTTCATTATTATTAATCAAAGAATCTTGAACTAATTGTTGAATATATTTTGTAATTCTAAAACGATACTCTTTTGTTGAAGCGTCATATTTTCCGCCAAAATAACTTTCTGACGTATACATTTCATCATCAGGCAAATGCGCTATGTTGCCGTTTTTTTTCACCCATTGCAAGCCCAATTTCTGCGGAACGGCGAAGAGGAGTTCATCTTCGTTTATATTTGTTATAACTAACTCCGCTTTATTAAAAACAACATTCTTACCGTGATAAACATTATATAGATTGGGGAATTTAATTCGTGTTTTTACGCCTGCCGTCCCTTGTGCGTACAATACTTTCTCACCTAATTGCGTATTTCCATTCAAAAGTTGATTTTTAAGGTCATTCGTAGCTTGAGCATAGTTAAAATGGTCAAAATAGTTATAAAATTTACAATTTATGGTAGTTATTGAAAAAGTATATTTTTTCGGCGTCCCATTTTCTTTATAGTAGAGAGTTAATCCTGAAAGTGAAGATATAAGGCTAACATAGACTAAATTGCCTGTTCCGGTTGTGGCTTCTGCTATCACATACAAACCGGGAAAACTCTCTTGAAAGGCACTATTATTAGTAAGAGCCGGATTATTTAAAAGCTTATCAATACCAAAATTATCAGCCAATCTAATACGAATATGAGGTTTGACAAAAGAGGTATCCATTCTCACTCTAGTATTCGGCTTCGGATATAATTGATAATTGGCTTTTGCCGTTAAATTGGTCGGTTGGACGGGAGTTTGGTGATGATTATAATAAATTCTTGAGGCATCAAGAGCTTCGGCAATTTCATAAACTTTAATGGATAGCGGAGAGGTTGTATCTCCAAAACTTCCTGTATACTGTAAGGTTAATACCAGAGAGTCAAATTGAGGATTATCTCCGAAAGTAACGTTCGTTCCGCTTAAATCAAATTGCGTATAAAAACCTGCTTGTGTTCTCCCAAAAATAGGGTCATTTACATAACCAAGAACACTATTATTAAGATTTTGAGTAATAATGGAATCTTCTAATATGGAATAAGCGACGAGAGTTGTTGTGTCGGTAAAACGATTATTTAACTGTTGTGAATCATTTTGTAATTCCAAACCTATCGAATCAAATTCTTTTTTGCACCCTAATAGAGAAAATAGAATTGAAAAGACAATTACGAGTTTGAGTCCCCTTTTCATTTGTCGTAGAAATTATAAAGTAGAATTATTTCCCATAACTAAATCGTAAAATTCTTCATATTGCTCCACATACTCATCTTCTCCTTCGGGATGTTTAAAGATTGGACCTTTATATTTTTTCAAATACTCCATTATGGAGGGTTTAATATCCGAATGTCCTATAACAATACCGTCAGAGTGATCAATGCTGGACTGAATTATGGAGTCATACGTAGGAGATTTAAAATGAGTTAAGCACTCTTGCGGAATACCTGTATTTTTTAATTTTTTCGCAAAGCGGGGTTTAAATTTTTCTTTAAAGTGATCATGATAAATGGAAGTAACAATTTTAGCATCTTGAAAGAATGGATTATCTTTATAGCATGTTTTAATAAACACCGGAATAAGCGAAGAAATCCAACCGTGACAATGAATAATATCGGGATTCCACCCTAATTTGCAAACAGTTTCAATAACCCCTTTCGCAAAAAAGATTGCACGAGAGTCGTTATCCGGGAAAAAAACTCCCTCCTCATCTCTAATAAGGTGCTTCCTACTAAAAAAATCCTCACTTCCAATAAAATAGATTTGCATTCTCACTGCTTGCAACGAGGCTACTTTTATTATAAGCGGGTGATCACTATCTTCAATAATAATATTCTGTCCTGATAAACGTATTACCTCATGAAGTAAATTCTTGCGTTCGTTGATTATGCCATATTTTGGCATAAAAGTTCTAATTTCATTTTCGTTTTCTTGAATCCCTTGTGGTAAATAACGACAAATCTGTGAAATATAGTTCTCTTCAAGATATGGATAAATTTCAGAGGCTACGTACAATATTTTTTTCTGTGCCATAAACCTAACATTTTCGTTTTGCAAAAATATATAAAAAAAACGATATCGTTGGCTTATTTTTTGAATTTTCTTTCCACTTTTTTCCTACCTCTTCATTATCAAAGAGATAGGAAAATGCCATATACGCTACCAAAAATAGGCTTATATGGCACAAAATAGGAAAAAATAAGAATTTAGCATAAAAATTATCTAAAACTTCGCAAATAGTTTGTTACTTTTATCTCGTTAATTATTTTTCCGTGAAAATCAAAATTTAATACTATTTTTGCATTGCACAAAGTTCAATATTTATGCAAAATAGAACTCTTCTCCTTTTTTTACTTCTCGCTTCTCTTTTATCGGCTTGCCAAAAAGAGATAGAGGTTCAATTACCCAATTATAATAAGAAATTGGTGATTGAGGGATACATTGAAAATGGAGAATACCCTATGGTCATCCTAACCCGCTCAATTGCTAATTTTAATAATTTCACTATAGATACCTTTTTACAAAAAGTGCTGGTTCAAGATGCAAAAGTTTACGTCTATTCCAGCAAAGGAGAAGAAGAATTATTAACTTTTCAATTAGACGCCCGTTCTCCGTTGGGTTTTGCATACGTAGGAAAAACGTTTAAAGGAGCTGTCGGCACTAATTATCGCTTGGAAATTGAATGGCAAGATAATATATACAAAGCACAAACTTCCATTCTAGAACCTTTTTCCTTAGATTCTATCCGATTAAACACCCGCGGAATAGAATTTGACAGCAACGCTACGTTACGTGTCTTTTTCACAGATGATAAAAACAAAAAAGATTACTATCAGTTTTTTGTAAAAGTGAATGCTAAAAGACTACGCGACAGATATTGGGTTACAACAATCCCTGTGGCTTTTGACGATATCCCTTTTAATGGCTTACCTTTCAATTTGGATATTTTCCGAGCCAATCCGTCTCAATTTTTGGTTATGGAGATGAGTCAAGAGGAAAAAGCCGAGTATTATAGCATGACTTTCAAGCCGGGAGATACGATTTTATTAAAATATGCAAAAATTGACTATCAAAGTTATCAATATTGGTCATCGGCTTCGTCGGAGATTAGTTTCGGACAAAATCCATTTATGAGCCCGACACCCATCAGGTCTAATATTGAAGGCAAAGACGTATTGGGCGTGTGGTGCGGATATGCAATGAAAATCGATACTATATATTACTAACTTTTTAAGCTTTTAGTAAAATGAGAATTATCAGCGGAAAAAACAAAGGACGGAAAATTGTAACCCCTGCGAATTTACCTATTCGTCCCACAACAGATTTAGGCAAAGAGAGTCTATTCAATATTTTAAATCACTACTTTTATTTTAACCGAATTTCGGTTCTCGACCTTTTTGCGGGCACCGGCAATATCACGTATGAATTTGCGTCACGCGGCGCCGTTCAAGTGGTAACGGTAGAACAACACCATGCCTGCGTTGCTTTTATTAAAAAAATTATTTCCGAACTCCATTACGACAACGTACAAGTAATCCCGACCGATGTCTTTCAATTTCTCTCTAAATGTCAAACACAATTCGATATCATATTTGCCGACCCACCCTACACTATGGAAAATATTGAAACAATCCCTACTCTTGTTTTTGAAAAAGAGTTGCTAAAACCGGACGGTTGGCTTATCATTGAACACTCCAAAGAACACGACTTTTCCTCTTTACCCCAATTTTACCAACATCGTAAATATGGGAAATTAAATTTTTCTTTTTTAGTCAATTTCACTTCAAACAATGAAGAATAAAATCAATTCCAATGGGCAAAATATACACTAAAACCGGAGACAAAGGCACGACTTCATTAGTCGGAGGTAGTCGAGTAGTAAAACATCATGCTCAAGTAGAGGCTTACGGCACTATTGATGAGTTAAACAGCTCAATCGGCATTACGTTGGCGGAATTAGCCAAAAATTCCTCTCATCAGCCTTATTATCAAATTTTATGCACGGTACAAGAACAACTTTTCAGTATCGGAGGTATGGTAGCAACCGAAGTAAAGCTGTGGAATAAAGAGGAAGTTCAAAAGCAGTTAAAAAATTTTGTAATTTTTTTAGAAAAAAAGATAGATGAAATTTCAAAAGAGTTAGCACCGCTCACCTCTTTCATTTTGCCGCGTGGCTCCATGATTATTGCTTTTTTACATCAAAATCGAACGATTTGTCGCAAGACGGAGCGGAAAATCAGCCTTCTATTAGAGAACAATAACGACTATTTTTATGTTTTACAATATTTCAATCGGTTAGCTGATTTTTTCTTTATTTTCGTACGGTTATTTCATAAAATAGAAAATGTTTCCGAAAGTTATTGGAAATCAGATAAATAATATTTTTCTATTTTAGCTTTTCGATACAAAAAAAAATTATTTTTGCATTTTAGTAAAAATAGCACTTATTAATTTCAAGTTATTATGTATTGGACATTAGAATTAGCTTCAAAATTAGAAGATGCCCCTTGGCCTGCAACAAAAGAAGAACTCATTGATTATGCACTACGTTCTGGAGCTCCGATGGAAGTAACTGAAAATCTTCGAGAAATAGAAGATGAGGGCGAAATCTATGACTCAATCGAAGATTTATGGCCGGATTATCCGACAAAGGAAGATTTTTTCTTCCACGAAGACGAGTATTAATCACTTTTTGAAGACTTTCAACGCAGTCATCAAAAAACGTTGCACATATTTTCCGAAACCATCAAACTCAATATTCACCGTAGAGCTGTGTCTTAATTGTGAAAATTGTGTTCCCTTAGTCTATTCCCTATTTTCAGCCAAAATCCGTAATTTTTAATTCATAGTTATAATTATAATTAGGGCGTGCCCCCTCGCTACGCTCGGGGTCGGCGCCCGGTTCCAAGTCCGCGGGCACAAGCCGTGGGGACGCAAGGCGGCAAAAAGAGCTTACAAGCTCGCTTTTTTGCCGCCGCGTCCCCAGCGGCTTCCGCCCTTGCGGGCTTTCCACCTAAGCGCCTCACGCGGAAGCAAGCGGAAAGTAAATTACACCATTTTTTGTATCTACTTAAAATATCTTATTTTTTTAACAAGATAATTTTATATTTTTGCTAAAATTATTTGATAGACATAAATTGAATTAAAAAAATAATGAAAAAAGAATATCAAATAGAAGAAATTTTCATCAAACAGCTTGCAGAGTTAAAGTACAGCTATCGCCCCGATATAGTTGACCGCAAAACTCTTGAACAAAACTTTAAGAAAAAGTTTGAAGCATTGAATCGTGTAAATCTTTCTGACAATGAATTTTTACGTTTACGAGACGAAATTATCAATCCTGATGTGTTTGCAGCATCAAAAATGCTTCGTGAACAAAATTATTTTCAGCGTGAAGACGGGACGCCTTTACATTACACCTTGGTAAATATCAAAGATTGGTGTAAAAATGATTATGAGGTCGTTAATCAATTACGCATGAATACTGAAAATAGTAGTCATCGCTACGATGTTATATTATTGATTAATGGCTTACCACTAGTACAAATCGAATTAAAAAAAATTGATGTTTCTCCACGAAAAGCAATGCAACAAATTGTGGATTATAAAAATGATGCAGGAAACGGATACGGCAATTCTTTAATGTGTTTTATGCAATTATTTATCGTAAGCAATAGCAGTAAAACATATTATTTTGCCAACAATAAGAAACAACATTTTGCTTTTAATGCAGATGAGCAGTTTCTTCCGGTTTATGAGTTAGCAGACGAAAATAATAAGAAAATTAATCGTTTAGAAAATTTTACGGAAAGGTTTCTCAAAAAATGCACATTGGGCGAAATGATTAGCAAATATATGGTTTTGGTCGAAAGTGAACAGAAATTGTTAATCATGAGACCCTATCAAATTTATGCAGTAAAAGCAATTGATGAATGCGTTAAACAAAACAGAGGAAACGGATACATCTGGCACACCACAGGAAGCGGTAAAACCTTAACTTCGTTTAAAGCATCAACTTTACTGAAAAACAATGATGATATTGAAAAATGTTTGTTTGTAGTCGACCGTAAAGACCTTGACCGACAAACACGAGAAGAATTTAATAAATTTCAAGAAGGAAGCGTTGAAGAAAACACCAATACCGAAACATTAGTAAGACGTTTGCTATCAACTGACTATGCTGACAAAGTGATTGTAACTACTATTCAAAAATTGGGATTAGCTTTAGATGACACATACAAAAAGAATTACAAAGAACGCTTAGAGCCACTTCGCAATAAACGTGTGGTATTCATATTCGATGAGTGCCATCGTTCACAGTTCGGTGAAAATCACAAAGCGATAAAAGAGTTTTTTCCACATGCTCAATTATTTGGTTTTACAGGCACCCCTATTTTTGAAGAAAATGCAACTTACAGTATCAGAGAGGGAGAATATGCCTCTTACAAAACTACAGAAGATATTTTTGAAAAACAACTGCATACCTATACCATAACACATGCTATTGACGACAAAAACGTACTTCGTTTTCACATTGATTATTTTAAAGGCAAAGGGGATGAAAATGCAAAAAAAAGCGAACCCATTACTCAACAAGCAATTGTGGAAGCTATTTTAGAAAAACATAATGCAGCAACTAATTCAAGGCGTTTTAATGCTCTATTTGCAACAGCATCTATTAACAATGCTATTCAATTTTATCAGTTATTCAAAAAAATTCAGAAAAAGAAACAAAGTGAAAATCCTGATTATATTCCTTTAAACATTGCTTGCGTATTTTCCCCGCCTGCTGAAGACAATAAAGATATTCAGCAGATTCAAGAGGATTTAGCACAAGAAAAAGAAGATAATAAACAAAATCCCGAAGAAAAAAAAGCTGCATTAAAAGCCATTATTAAAGATTACAACTTACTATTTGACACTAATCACAATATTTACGACTTTGATTTATATTATCAAGACATTCAACAGAGGATAAAAAATCAAAAGTACAGTAATAAAGATTATCCACAGAAAAACAAAATCGACATTACCATTGTAGTGGATATGTTGCTCACAGGCTTCGATAGCAAATACTTAAATACGCTGTATGTGGATAAAAATCTAAAATATCACGGATTAATTCAGGCTTTTTCTCGTACTAACCGAATATTGAACGATACCAAACCTTACGGCAATATTTTAGATTTCCGTTCACAACAGGAAACAGTAGATCAAGCTATTGCACTATTTTCGGGAGAAGATAGCGGTGAAGCCAAAAAGATTTGGTTAGTTGAGCCTGCCCCCGTGATTATTGAAAAATATAAAAAGGCTGTTGAAACTTTAGGAGGTTTTTTGTGTAAGCATGATTTAGCATGTGAACCACAAGAAGTGTATAATCTGAGGGGCGATGCCGCAAAAATTGCATTTATAAAAAACTTTAAAGAAATACAACGATTAAAAACTCAACTTGACCAATACACCGACATAGATAAAAGACAACAAGCTGAAATAGAGGCAATTTTACCAAAAGAAAAATTATTGGAATTTCGCTGTTCGTACATTGAAACAGCAAAACAGTTAAGAACAATACAGCAAAAGGAAGGCGACCAAGCACCACCCGATATTCAGCAACTTGATTTTGAGTTTATACTTTTTGCTTCCGCAATTATTGATTACGATTACATCATGAATCTGATTGCCGACAGTACACAAAAAAAACCTTCCAAACAAAAAATGACTAAGGCACAAATTATTAGTTTGTTAAGCTCAAATGCAAACTTAATGGAAGAACAAGAAGATTTGACAGAATACATTAATAGTTTGGATTGGAACAGCGGACAAGACGTAGAAACTTTGCGTAACGGTTACGATAAATTTAAAGATGATAAATACAATGAAGAATTAGCTGAAATTGCCAACAAAAACGGATTAGAAACTAAAGATTTAAAAGTTTTTGTAGAACAAATTATGAGCCGTATGATTTTTGACGGAGAAAAACTAACCGACCTATTAGAGCCGTTAGGACTAAGATGGAAAGAACGCCAAACAAAAGAATTGGCATTAATGAAGGACTTAGTACCACTATTAAAAAAATTAGCACAAGAACGTGAAATTTCAGGATTAGCAGCGTATGAATGATAAATTACGAATTACGAATCAGAAAAACTTTCAACTGTCGCAAAATTTGCGACAATTACTACACATAATGTAATAAGGGGAAGCTTGAGGTCACATTTATTGAAAAATTATCACAAAAACATAAAATGTTAAAATCAGCAGCTCATGAGTAATGAACTAACCATACCACAAAAGGAAATCGAAAATAGAATTTGTATTTTTCGAGATACTCAAGTAATGCTTGACCGTGATTTAGCAGAAATGTATCAGGTAGAAACTAAGGTTTTAAATCAAGCCGTCAAACGAAATATAGAAAGATTTCCACAACAGTTTCGTTTTCAACTTACTGACAACGAAAAAATGGAACTGGTCACAAATTGTGACCGGTTCGAATCTTTAAAACATTCCTCAGTTAATCCCTATGCATGTACAGAACAAGGGGTTTCTAGTTTATCAGGAATGCTAAAAAGTGAAACAGCGGTTAAGTCTATTTCTATAAAAAAAATACAAATTACAACCAATAATTAAAATATATGAGCGAAATTGTACTATATCAATCCAATGAACTTGCCAAACATGTTGAGGTAATAATTGATGAGAAAACAGAAACCATTTGGCTTACTCAGCAACAAATGGCAGATTTGTTTGGCGTTCAACGTCCTGCTATTACTAAACATTTAGGCAATATATTTAAATCCGGCGAATTAGAAGAAAATGTGGTTAGTTCCATTTTGGAACATACCACTCAACATGGTGCTATAGAAGGGAAAAAACAAGCACAAAGCCACGACCGTTTTATTATTATCGACAACACAGAAGTGTATCATCTTGGTGCTTCACTAAAAGATTTGGGTAAAAAATGGTTTGCTTTTGCAAAAATGGATAAACATTCTGTAGAAAATATTATAAATTTAATAGAAAGACAATGAATAACGGAACAATGGAAAATATAAAAAACTTCATGGTTTAGCTGAATGTAATAACGATACACATTTCAAAAACTATAAAGTATTTGATATGAGCAAAGAATTAATCGCATCTCAAAAAGAAATTGAAAATCGAATATTTCATGTTCGAGGAGTTCAGGTTATGCTTGATAATGATTTGGCTGAAATATATCAAGTAGAAACCAGAACACTTAACCAAGCAGTAAAAAGAAATATTGAGCGTTTCCCTGATGACTTCATGTTTCAACTAACACAGAGCGAATGGGAAAACTTGAAATCACATTTTGTGATATCAAATCAACACGGCGGACGCAGAACAACTCCTTATGCTTTTACAGAGCAGGGGGTTTCGGGTTTGTCTGGGGTGCTAAAAAGTAAAACAGCCGCTAAAATGCATGTTGCCATTATGCGTGCCTTTGTTAGAATGAGAAAAATCATAAATGAGAACATTGGCTTAGTGCAGCGTATAGATAGTATTGAACGCAAACAATTAGAAACCGACCAAAAACTTGAACAAGTTTTTAAAGCTTTAGACAACAAAGAATCCATTCCCGCTCAAGGCGTATTTTTTGAAGGACAAATTTTCGATGCTTATGAATTAGCTTCCAAAATTATTCGTTCTGCTAAGGAAAGTATTGTATTGATTGATAATTACATAGACGAAACTACTTTAACTCATTTATCTAAAAAAGCAAAAACAGTAAAAGTGCTTTTACTTACTAAAACTATTTCTAAACAATGGACTTTAGATGTAAAAAAAGCCAACGAACAATACAAAAATTTTGAAATAAAACCTTTTGCCAAAAGCCACGACCGCTTTTTAATTATTGACAATACGGAAGTATATCATTTGGGAGCTTCTTTGAAAGATTTAGGCAAAAAATGGTTTGCTTTTTCTAAAATGGATAAAAACTCGGTAGAAACAATCTTAAAAGAGATAGAAAAATGAGTAAATCAAAAAAAATATTACCCGAATTTAGGTTTCCGGAGTTTAAAGATAGTGGTGAATGGGATGTGAAAACTCTGGGTGAAGTTTTGATAAAAAACT
>Ga0255343_1003288_pt1 | contig 17381 bp, 14 predicted proteins | sample wastewater_treat_4_FD_192413 | JGI IMG/M metagenome (GOLD analysis project Ga0255343, IMG submission 192413) | Wastewater microbial communities from Lulu Island WWTP, Vancouver, Canada - plant16 | ecosystem: Engineered > WWTP > Wastewater > Unclassified | place: Canada: Vancouver, British... | reverse complement strand
CGGCGGGACATGGAATAGATATTTTTGACATCGCCGAAAAAGCCTGCTCCGGCGTCCACACGTTCGAGGTTGTCTAGTCTAACGTATGTAAGCCCGCCCGTGGGCATCGTACGCGGGCAGAAAGAGGAGAACAATGAAGCTGTTCAAGCTTACGGACAGGGACGGACAGACTCGGGGCGGCATATAGCTATTCGCTGCGGTGTTGCGGCGGAGGCGGAAGAAGTTGGAGACTTTCTCGTTGCAACGCAATGTGTTCTACGTCGCTCGACCAAAACCGTTGGTGTGGTAGTCTCCCGAATGAAAGAATTGGAGAAACGCTGATGTATGCTTATTCACATGACCCGGAAACTGGAGGCCTACTGCTTGCGGATTCGCTTTCGGAGTTCTCAAAGGAACCCCGCCCAGTATGGGCATTGGAACTCGACCTCCTTGGGTTTGGAGATTTTTGGAAATATGACAGCAGTAGTGCAGCTCCATATCTCTGGGCCGAGTCAAACATTTATTGGTATCGCGGTAAAAAGGTGGCCAAGACAAACGGCGGTTCTCTCTATGAGAAGCCCGAAATTGAGATATTGAGGGATGAAAACGGAGACGAGATACTTCCTAAGGGGACATCACTTATCCCCGTGGATGTCGAGGCGATGCTCACGAAAAACCGTCTCCGTATAGAAGCGCTGGAAACACTCACCGTCAAGAAGATATACGACATCTACCGCAAATACGACAAGAAGCTTGACTGCTTCCACGTTGCGTTTTCGGGCGGCAAAGATTCGATTGCACTTCTGGAACTTGTCCGGCGCGCATTGCCGCGTACCGCGTTTATGGTCGTGTTCGGCGATACTGGAATGGAGTTCCCTGACACCTACAGGGCCGTCGATGCGGTGGAGGCGAGATGCAAGGAGGATGGCATTGCGTTTTATCGCGCAAAGTCACGCTTTGCACCAGAGGAATCGTGGCGTCTCTTTGGACCGCCGTCACGTGTTCTTAGATGGTGCTGCACCGTCCATAAGTCCGTCCCCCAGACGCTAAAAATACGTGAGATACTCGGTAAACGAGACTATACGGGGATGGCGTTTGTTGGTGTAAGAGGGCACGAGAGCGATGCTCGTGCCAATTACGACGAGGTAATGACAAGTAGGAAAACTGTAGGGCAGAAATCGTGTAATCCCATGCTTGAATGGTCAAGTGCAGAGGTGTGGCTTTACATTTTCTTGCGAAGACTTGTCGTCAACCATGCATATCGACTTGGTAACCAAAGGGCGGGGTGTGTCTTTTGTCCTATGTCAATCAAGACAGATTATGTTAAAAAGGCTTCGTATCCTGATATCTTTAAAAAGTTTGAGAATATTGCCCTCGAACATTATTCCCCAGAGAATCTTGAAAATGGTTATTGGCGCGCACGAGTCAATGGTGCCCAACTTGTTGGAAATAAGGCCAAGATTACTCAATCATCATTAGATGGACAAGAGATTTATGTGGTAATTAATCCAACAACGTCAATAACAACATGGCTAAAAACTCTTGGGCAAATGCCGTTTGAGTTTAATGTAGATGAGACAGCAACTGGGTTTACTCTCAGTTTCCCTTTAGAGGCAAGGAAGATTAGCCCTGTATGTGTAGGCAAGTTGAGAGCATTGATAAACAAAGCCGCTTATTGTGTAGGCTGTGGTGCCTGTGCTGCAGATTGCAGACATGGTTGTTTGTCCTTTTCTCAGGGTTTAAGTGTTGATAATTGTATTCATTGCCAAGAGTGTAATGGAATCGATGGAGGTTGTCTTGTTTATCAATCTAGAAAATTCCCAACTGTTAAAGGAGAATCTCGAATGAAAGCGTCAATCAATTGTTTTCACACTCACGCCCCCAAGCCGGAGTGGATAGCCGACTTCTTTGCAAAGAAAGATGAGTTTCTGTCAAACAATAGTTTAGGTCCAGACCAGATAAGTAATTTCAGAACATTTCTTCGCGCAGCTGGCTTATTAGAGGGAGGGAAGTTCTCTAAGTTTGCAGAAATACTTGTTAAGGTAGGTTGGAATTCTGAAATGGCGAACTCACTCATGCTCGTCAACCTTGCTTATAATGCACAAATGAATTGGTACATTCAGAATCTATCCATTGACCATAACTATTCTCGACAAGAAGTTTTGGCTTTACTATCAGAGCAAGGCTGCTCTGCAATTAATGCCAGAATGGTTGTATCAGCTTACAAGCGTATTTGTGACTTGGCGCTTGGCACGAAACTCCATTTCGGAAAGACCGAGGGAAAAGGAAAGAATCTACTTTCTTTAACTCGTACGAAACCCATAGTGCCTTCCCCGCTCGTAATGCTTTATGCACTTTACCGTTTTGCAGAGGGCTGTGGTGGGTATTATGAGTTCTCGCTTTCACGATTACTTGATTTCACTATTGAGGCTGAGGGGGTTAGCCCAGCGCAGATATTTGCACTCGCACGCGATGAGACGGAGGCGCTTCTGAACGGGCTTGCTCGGACGAACCCTGATTTCGTCACGTTCACCACTACACACGATCTTGAGCTTGTCCGTCTTGCTGACGACAAGACAGCTGCAGGTGTACTCTCACTTTTCAACTAGGAGGAAAGTCATGTCTAATTACTGCGACTATTTTCAATTGAAGTATTTTCATCCTGAAATTTCTCAATCAACGTTCACGGATGATCCAGATGGATGGAAACGCACGTATCCGCATAAGACATTTGTTGCACTTCTCAAAAGGGCTGAAAAAATGCTTGCCCGGTCGAGTGAAATTGACAAGCATTCAATCTGGATCCACGGTGCGTATGGTACGGGGAAAAGTCAAGTGGCGTGGGCTTTGCGCAACCTGTTGACTTGTAAGGACGCGGAGTTTGATGCTTATTTCAGCGACTTCGCGCCTCTTGTGTCCGAGGGTGATCTGAAAAAGAAGCTTGCCGGACATCGCAAGGCAAGAAAGATAGTAGTCGCGGCTCGGCATGGATCTGCTGAAATATCTGGCCCGGAGGATCTTATAGCAGCAGTTTTTTCAAGTCTTACACAAGCCTTGGATTCTGCGAAGATTCCCTATGATGCCGGTGTTACATTACGCGGCGGCATTGCTAAATGGCTGGAAGGAAGTACAGAACGAGCTTATTTCAATGCTCTTATTAAGGAATCCCCCTATTGCCACAAAGGATGCTTTGCAGGGAAGTCGGCGGACGATGTGCTAGCGATCCTCAAAGGGAACGGTGCGGCGGATGATCTGCTTAAGGAAATCCGCCGCCTTGCCAAGGACAAGGGATTAATGGCGTTACGATTCTCAAAGGAAGACCTTGCCTCTTGGATACGTGAGACGGTTGAAAAGAATAATCTCCATCTCATACTTGTTTGGGATGAGTTTTCCGCGTTCTTCAAAAACAATAAGACGAAACTTGATACATTGCAGTCCCTTGCGGAACTCTCCAGCTCAACAAGATTCAATCTTGTGATTGTAACCCATTTCACCACATCGTTCCTGCCGGAAAACGACAACTCCGCACAAATCATTGTCGACCGATTTAAACCGACGATGGAGATAAGCCTTCCAGAGAACATCGCCTTCGAGTTGATTGGCGATGCGCTGAAAGTGAAGCCGGCTTTCAAACAGGAGTGGGATGCGCTTGCCGACGATCTGAACGAGCGCATGGAGGAGCCGCGTCGGAAGATTGCGAAAATGCTAAGGGATGTCGATGACGGCGTGTTTCGTGCCATGCTGCCGTTTCATCCGTATGCCGCACTGGCATTAAAGAACATTGCTGCGCTTTTCGACTCGAATCAGCGGAGTATGTTTACGTTCATTTCGGCGGAAGAGGATGCCCGCGCATTCAAGTGGTACATAAAGAACCATTCGCCGGAGAACGGTGACGTGTTGGGTGTCGATCTACTTTGGGACTACTTCTACGAGACCGGCAAGACACTGAGAGGGACCGGCGAAACGGGAAAGAGCAATCTGGATGCACAAGTGAGGGCGATTCTCGAAGTGTATCCAGACAAGTCCGGCAAACTTGACGCCGCTGAGAAGCGTGTTCTTAAAACCATACTCATGTTTCAAGCTCTTGCGAAGAAACTCAACAATCCGCCTGAGTTCCTTGCCACGGAAGAGAACCTTCGCCTTGCCTTCGAGGGTGTGGAGGGGCTTGAAAGCGGCAGGGGAGTGACACTTGCCGATAAGCTCGCAAATGCAGATAAGATTCTTTTTGTTGATGAGGTAAACGGCAAGCGCGTATATCAGGCACCTATGGCAACGGGCGGACGCGATTTGCAGGAAATCGAAAAACTCAAAGAGAACTGCCTACAAAACACCAAGACCAAGGAATTATTGAAAGAATGGCAGCGTGAAGATGTGTTGCGGCTGTCGCGTCCATTGGAGGAGAGATTCGACATACGCCTTGCTGGGCCGGATTCCTTCTCGCAGATTTTAGGACAACTCTTGGCTCAAGATGCCAAGAACTATAAGATGCGAGCCATGATTGTGGTTGGCCGAAACAGTCTGGATGCAGTTGCTGCAAAAGAGGCGATAAGCAAGGCACTTGCTGATCCGCGAAGTGGCAACGTAGTATTTATCGATGCGACTTCCGTGGAACTGGATGATGGCGATTTCGCAAAGTGGGCTGAATACAAGGCTAGAGCAAATTGGTATGCCCGCAAAGACGCGCAGCAGTCCAACAATGCACTATCTGAGGCGGAGAAGATACTTTCCGCATGGAGAGACAAGATTGCAACTGGTGCGTTTACCGTGCGGACAAAGCGAAATGCAACTGGTGTTGTTTGCCACGGGGCTTCCGAGGTGGGCGAGGAGCTGCGCCTGTCGGTACTTGAAAAGTACCCGCTCGCACTTGAATTTGAGCGTGGTTTGAAAGACACCCAGTTTAATCAGGCGACAAAAGCCGAGGTTTCTGCTGGAGTGTATGGTGGCCTTGGGCATCTCCCTAATGGGGAAAAAGGCGGCAAAATGGATGCCGCATCGGAAAATGCACTTATCGGTTCGGTGAAAGATAAGGCGGATTACTGGAAGGCTTTACCTGCGCTGAAGATTTCCAAAATCAAATCCAAGGTCGAACAGAAGCTCAAGCACGCTTTCAAGTCTGGGGGTGAAGGTCGGGTCGAGTTCGGAGAGATTGTAGAAGCGCTCTTCGATGTTGGATTTATGCCAACCGCGCTACATGGCTTCCTGGTTGGCTATCTCCTCAAGGAATATGTTGGTGGCGATTATCGCTTTGTCCGCGACGGGGAAAGTCCGCCTCTTTCTGTGGCGAACATGACAGAGGCGATTCTAGCATATTTCAAGAAGGTTCTCGGCACTGGCGGCGGAAGGTATCACGAGGCATACATTGGCGTTCTTACTGAGGAACAGCGGCGGTTCGCCGATCTTGCCAAGGCGGTGTTCAACCTTGGAGAAAACGCTTCGATTGATATTGTTGCACATGACTTGGCCGTGCGAATACGCGACTTCCAATATCCCTTGTGGTGCTTCGAGGCATTGCCGGAGGCCATCGGGTCGGAACGCTATATCGAGCAGTTCACCCTGCTCACCAATCCGGCCAATCAGAAAGGTGCTACTCTTTCTGGCGTTGCAACGGAGATTGGTCGCATGGCGGCAGATGATCCCGGCGTTGAAGCCCGGCTTTCAGCCCTGTTTACAAAGGAAAATGCCGCAAGGGCGATGAACGCTTGGCTTGATGAATTTGAAGATGGTCTTTTCCGAAAGACTGCGGAAGAGATTAACGCTTCGGACCCGCTTGCGGATGTCCGGCGTTGTTTCGGCACAGATGGGGCATGGCTCTGGCATCGTGAAACCGGAGAGAATGAAATTCGCTCACTTTTGAGGGACTATCGCATAGTTTCAGAATCGTCCAAGCGTGGATTTATAACGCCCGTGAATTCTTTTTGGGAATGCATGGAGGCGTGGCGGGACAAAACGCGTACGATACGCATTCCCTCTGCTACACTTGTGGCACTCAAGCCTCAGTCTAAGACATTCCTTGGCCTCCTCAAAGACATTGCCTCTGGAGGTCGACTGGAACAGAATGACAGGCGAGATGCATTCCTCCACGAAATCACCGATATGGGCGATGTCAATCGTGATATGATTGAGGGATGCCTTGCCTTGTTCAAGGCAACTTACAGCGAACAACTTTCTGGTCTTGACACTCAGGAGATGGACGATCTTTATCTTAAGGGGCTGGATAAATCGTCGTTCCTCGCCGACAAGCCGACTTACGAGCAGATGCTCGTTCAGAAGGTCACAGAAATTAAGAGCCACCAAGGTCGGACAAAGTTGCTCGCGCTGTGGAATGAAAAAACCGCAACGGCCACTCCATCTGCATGGTCGAAGCAATTTGCGACGCCGATTCTCGCAATGGTGCCTGCGGAGGGAACGCCTCTTCTGGAGGGCATTCGTAACGCCATAAACGCCTTGAACAACAAGGAATCATCTGTTGCGAATGTCGATGCTGCACTTGACTTCTTTACGGTACATCCAGAAGTGTTTGGTTGGTTTGATGGCGAAAAGGCAGACGAGGCGTTTAGGCGCGGTGTTCTCGGACGCTATTCCGTTGTGTTGACTGACCTTGCTTCTGTCCGGTCTCGACTGAGTAAGTTGAGTGGCGATCCAGACAGCTGGCTTGTCGATCCTCGTCTTGGAGAGACACTTCAGAAACTTGCCGAAAGCGAGTACAATTTGAATTGCGCTGAACGTGTGCGTAATGAGGTAATCAAAATGCACCCAAATGAGGCAAAACAATATCTGGTGGATCTTGTTGTGAATTCACTCGATGTAGGACTTGCAATCCTTTCAAAGGAATGACCACTATGGATATTGTCAATGCCGCGCAAGAATATCTGAACGGGAATGTCATATCGAACCCGTTTTTTGTGGCGTTTGATGCGTCCTCAGACCTGTCATCGCTTGTCACACATCTCTCTTCATGCAAAAAGGTGCGTGTTAGCGATTTTTGCCACGCACCTGATGCACTACCAGATTTGGATGCTCTCGGCGACACGCTTACACACATGGATGGCAAGGCTATTCTTCTTGGCATTGGCGAATACGCTGCGCTTTCGGGTGACAGGGAAGTGAAAAAATGGATATTTGGACTTCCTTTGCATAACCTTCGCCTTGTCGTGCCAGTATGGGGTGGCCATGAGTTTATAGAAGAAGAGTCAAGAAACGACCCGCGAATACTGGGACGTCGAGGAGTGTCGTTTGTAAAAACAGGAAAACACTGGTCTCTACGTATTTTCCGGGACGGATTCATCAAGAATGTAAATGCAACGGGTTTTAAGGCTCTATTGCGGATGCTTGAGGACGGCTGTGACACGGCGATAACCGCCATAACGACAGTTGTACCGCTAAACACGACTTGGTGTCGCCGCATTGATTCCGCATATGAAGTGTACAAGGAACGGCATCCTCAAAGCTCTGTGCCGGAAACAATGTTCCCAGAAAAGCAATGGACAACATTCCTAAATGACGAGCGCATTCGCGACGATAGCTTGTCGAGTCCGGATTCGCTCTTGAGATTCCTTGAGGAAGGAACGGGTGACGACCAGTATCTTGCATTTGCCATATCGAAAACCAGGCAGCATTCAGAGTGGCACAGAAATCTTCTCTGCGCGATTCTTGATATTTCCGTTAACGATGGACGTTTCGCACGGCTCTATGAAGCAAGGAAGAAGATTGCTCCGCAATTTTACAAAGGCGATGTGATAGAGTATATCCGCGAATCACGGCGAATTGCCAATCCCTCGGATCGCATTTGCTACATGACTGACTGCACAGAGTTGGAACGTGAAGAGATAACTCGGCTGATTGTGGATGCAGGAGAAGTTCCTGCATCTGTGGAAAATGTATATCCTGCGCTGTGGAATTACTGGCGAGGATTCGCCTTTTCGGGCGGTGAGTTCTCGGAAATACTTGCAAAGTACTTTCAGGATTATAAGCGGCAAAAATTATTGGGACGAATCGAGCCTAGTTTCATGGAGGCTGTTCGGGACTTTGCCGAAGACCGGCCGCAGTTTACTTTGCCGACGCGAGAGTCTGTTCTTGAAGGCATAGCCGCAGATGGCGTTGCTCTTTGCTGGATAGATGCTCTTGGCTGTGAGTTCCTTGGTTTTATTCAGTCTTTAGCAGAACGCCTTGGTCTGAAATTGAAAGTCACGCCTGTCAGAGTGAAGTTGCCTTCCATAACTAGTGTCAATCGCTCTTTCTACGATGAGTGGCAGGGCGATAAGATGCCGCCTGTATCTAGACTCGACAAGATAAAGCACGGCGACTTTGAGAAATCCGATGAAGCGTCAACTGATGCAGCAACGGAACTGCCGCATGAGTTGATTGTTGTCGAGGAGTCGATAAATGCGATAGCAATGCGACTTCGCAAGAAGCCTGGCAGCAAAGTCGTCCTCACAAGCGACCACGGTGCGACTCGTCTTGCTGTGATTTCCAATTCCGAAACGGTGTGGGAGTTGCCGGAGAAAGGGAAGCATGGTGGGCGATGCTGTCGGAAGAGCGAGTTCGATGGCTCTCTCCCGGCTTGTGTTACGGAAAGTGACGACGAGGAATGGCACGTTCTTGCTGGATACGATCGTTTCAAGGGCGGCAGGAAAGGCGATGTAGAAGTCCACGGAGGCGCTACATTGGAAGAAATGGTAGTGCCTGTCATAGAATTTGAACTGCTCGACAAGAATGTCCGAGTGCGCCTTGTGGAAGATGAATTCAAGGTTACGTTCCGCGATGCGGAAATTACGCTTCAACTGTTCTGCGCATCAACATTAATGTCGCCTTCCGTCAGGTTCGGCGGAAGCAACTACTCGGCGACTGCCGACGGTGATAAAACGGGACGCTATCTTGTCCGAATCCCCAAGCCTGTTGCAGGCGACCATGTTGCGGTTGTTTATGATGGCGACACAAAAATCAATGATGTGCGTTTCTCAGTGAAAAGCGGAGGAGCCCAAATTAAGAAGGACGATTTCTTTTGATTGAAGGAGGTATCTTAAAATGACACAGGAAACTATAGACAAACTTCGTAAGTGCTTCGAGTCGATGGCTGTGTTCAAAGACTTGACGCAGACCAGTCTCTTCAAGACATTAGGACTGCCGTCTTTCATGCGTGACTGGCTGTTGCAGAGGTTCGAGAATGCGGACGGCGTGTTCGACGCTGGGGAAATGCTTTCTTTTGTCCATGAGTTCATTCCAAAGCACGATGACTGGACGCGTATCAAAGACAGAATCGTGGTCGGTTTTGAACGTGTCAAACTACTCGCAAAGATAGTTGTCAACATAGACGTTGTCACTGGAGAGGTAACTTTTTCGTTGCCTGATTTTGGTCTTCGGAATCGTGAGACGATGATTGACGCCGATGTCTGGGACAAGTGCAGAGGTAAGTTGGCGTCAGGACATGAGACATGGGGAATGCTTGAACTTGGATATCGTCCACCGGATGATACTGCGCGTCCCAAAGTGCCTGGCAAGATAAGGCTTCTTTCATTCCGGGACTTCTGCCCATACGACATTGATCTAAACTACTACAAAGACGTACGCAATGAATTCTCAATCCAAGAATGGATTGACATTATACTCGGTGCAGTTGACTATAAGGCAGAGGGCTATGATGCTGCGAAAGCGGAGAATGCAGACCTCCCTGATCCGCAAATAATGAAATTGACCATGCTTTCGCGGGTGTTGCCGTTTGCGGAGAAACGCCTCAATCTGATGGAATTGGCACCGATGGGGACCGGTAAATCATATTTGTTCGGACAGGTAAGTCGCTATGGTTGGCTTTCCACCAGCGACAAGATGACCCGTGCAAAACTTTTCTATGATGCAGGACGTCGTGAGCCAGGACTCGTCGGACAAAACGATTTTATCGTCTTGGATGAAATTCAAAAGACAATCTTCGAGGATGGCATGGGAAGCGTGATGCAGGGTTATCTGGAGCAGGGAACGTTCTCGGTTGGCAATTACTCCAGCTCTGCGGATTCCGGGTTTGTCTTGTGCGGCAACATCGCCCCTGAAATTATGAAACAGGACGGTTATGCCTATATGTTCGCCAATCTTCCGAAACTGTTTCAAGATGCTGCAATGATTGACCGCTTCCACGGCTTCATTAAGGGATGGAACATCCCGCGCATGAACAGTACTCTAAAAATCGACGGATGGGCATTGAATTCTGAATATTTCACGGCGATTCTGCATCAGCTACGCGACGACAGCTCCTACAGACACGTTGTCGACGAATTGATTGAAGTCCCATCTGGGTCAGATGAACGAGACACCGAAGCTATCAAGCGCATTTCAACGGCATTTGTTAAACTGCTATTCCCGAATGTTCGCACTCCAGCAGACATCTCGGAGAAGGATTTTGTGCGATATTGCTTTAGACCTGCAATAAAAATGCGCTACACTATCCGATACCAGATGGGACTTATGAACGAGCAGTACCGTGGGAAGGATCTGCCTGCACTCAAGATTCGGAAGGAGGCATAAGGGTGCCACAGCGGGTAGAGAGATGCTTCGGATGTGGAGGTGAAGCCGACAAAGATGCTGTCGGCCTCAACAAGAAACTACTTGGGGAGAATGTCTCCAAGTTCTTCTGTCTTCCGTGTCTCGCTGAGAATCTTGGCGTGTCCGTCGAAGACCTCCTCGCAAAAATTGAAGAGTTTAAGGCGCAGGGCTGCAAACTGTTTGGATAAGGAGATTCGGTATGTTTTCACTAATCCACAATTTTGATGATAGGTCTTTTACCAATTCTCGTGCAGAGTGGATTCCGGACGAGCCATACCCATCTGGGCCAGGGGTTGGGAAAGGAGCAAGGCGTGTGTGGCGGTGTGACTTTTTTGATGTGGGAAAGGTTATTGCCATTCGTCCTCCAAACAAGACTTTGAAAATCACCGGGACATGTGTCCTAAACGCTGGTGACACGCCTTCGTTCAAAGATGTGTGGGTCGAAATAATTCCAGAGACAGGAAAAAACGATGAATGGCAATTGGGGGAATTCTTCATCAAAGTTGTGGATGCAAGAATTGTTGATTGCGATAAATCCAAGACATATACCCTTCCGATTGCAGAGGAGGAAATTCGACGTGTTGGATATGAATATGCTTCAGGATGCTGGGATTGCAGTGATGAAGATTCATCCCCAAAAGATGTCCTTGAAAGTTGGATGGATGAACTTGCTGGTGAGTGCCTAACAGAAGGCGAACCAGATCTTTGCGAGAAGTACTGGTCGACTATAGATTTTGACAAAAAGGTAGATTTGTTCAGGGATGGCCTTGAACAATATTTCAACGAGCATTTCATTGGAAAGGAGGATGAGGCATGAAAGAGTTTTTCCTCGCATTAATGAAGTATGTCGCAAAAATCCCCACCAAAGTGATTCTGTTGTCAATTTGCATAGTTTCCGCTATCTTGCTTTTTGCACCGGCTTCAATACTGAGTTTTTTTGCGTTGAAAAACATCAGCGACACAAATAGACATATATTTGGGCTTATATTCCTTGTAAGCACAATAATACTTTTGCTTTTATTTGTCGAGTGGAGTTGGCATTGTTTTTGCAGCAAAATGGCATATTCTGGCCGAGATGCGAAGCATCGCCTTGATGCGGTTGGGGATTGGAATAAGTCTTTGATTCGACAGTTGTACGAGCAACCCTCACATTCACAGAAGTTGCCGTTACAGAATGCTAATGTCCAGGCCTTATTGTCCGAAAATATTATAATACATTCCCCGCTCGGTGATGCTTTAGGGTTTGATTGTATCTTACAACCTTGGGTTGTAAGATATCTTGATCTGCATCACGATTATGTGGCTTCAATAAAGAAGTTTGATAGGCCGTATAAAATCGAGTTGCCGTTTATTTAGGGGATACCATGATATGCTTATCACACAACTTTGACGGCAAGAAGTTCATGTGGCTGTATGCAAAGTACGCCAATGGATGTAATCCGCAACATCATTGCACGAATGCGATTCGGGGCAAGTATTCAAGACGGTTCTCGCGTCTGAACAAGGACTTTATGCCCGGACAGACGATTGTGCTTGACGAGTTCCCCACGAACCAATGGGATGCGATATACATCTGCGGCGTGTCGAGGAGTGGCTATGCAAAGCATGAGAACTATCCTCACAATGTTCATGTCGCAATTCTTCCGCGTGAGGGAGGTTCGGATCATTGGGAGTTCGAGAATTGGAAGATGGATGTGCGTGGCGGCGTTTTTGAACGTGTGCCGTCGGAAGATGAAATCCCTGAAGTATTTGTTCGGCAATTGCCTGAAAAATTTTGGACTTGTCGAATGTGGAGATGGGCGATCTCACACTACAGTGAGGTAGGGGCTAAATACGAATCTGAGGTTTGGCAGGAGGAACTTGCGTTAGGGATGCAACAGGGGTTTTATCAATGAAGGTCTATGCCGACCATGCCGCGACGACGCCTCTGATGCCGGAAGCACTGGAGGTGATGTTGCCGTTTCTGAAGGAGAATTTCGGCAATCCATCAAGCATTCATTCGTGGGCGAGGAATCCGCGCGAGGCCGTGCGCGAGGCGCGGGCGATGATTGCCAAGTGCATCAATGCCGAGCCTGAAGAGATATTCTTCACGAGTGGCGGCACAGAGGCGGACAATTGGGTCATAAAAGGTTCTTCCGGAAGATTGCTTGTGTCGTCATACGAGCATCACGCCGTCCTTAATGCCGCCGCAAGCGAGGCGAAACGCGGGCGCGATGTCGTGTATGTTCGCCCGAAAGTAGGCAATGGCGGCGGCTACATCATGCCGGAGAAGTTGTCAAAAGCATGGGAAGACGGCATCGGCCTCGTTTCCGTCATGACCGCCAACAACGAGATTGGGACAATCAACCCGATTCATCTGCTTTCAGAGTTTGCGCACAAGCGAGGTGCGCTGTTTCACACTGATGCAGTTCAGGCGGTTGGGCATATTCCGATTGATGTCCAAGAAATGGGCGTCGATTTCCTTTCTGCAAGCGCGCACAAGTTCAACGGCCCCAAGGGGATGGGATTCCTTTTCATTCGCAAGGGCGTCAAACTTGAATCGCTTTTGAATGGCGGACAACAGGAGAATGGGCTTCGTGCGGGGACGGAGAATGTCGCATCAATCGTAGGCATGGCGACTGCGCTGAAGATGAATTGCGAGCGGATGGAAGAAAACACCGAACATCTTGAAAACCTTACTGCTCGCCTCCGTGACGGTATTGACCGCATTTTCCCCGATGCCATTTACCTTGGTGACGGAGTAGCGGGGCAGTTGCCGGGCTTTACAAGCGTGTCCTTCCCCGGACATCCTGCCGAAGGGCTGTTGCATATGCTTGACCTTAAGGGAATCGCAGTCTCAACCGGTGCCGCTTGCGATTCAAAGAACACGAAAATTTCACACGTTCTCAAGGCGATTAACGCCACGAATGACATAGCACTCTCTACCATTCGTATTACATTGGGTTTGGAAAACACCGAAGCGGATGTCAAAGCAATTCTTGCGGCCTTGCGAGTCGCGCTCATGAATAAAGGAGGAATGTCCTCATGACTAACGAACAAGAAGCGCTTATTTCTTTTGACGGAAACACATCACATGAAGATTCGGGTTGGTGGCAATTCGTATCGCTTTGCGAGTAGACTCATTTTCAATCTCCTTGATAGGAAGATGACTAATTGTCGACGTTTCGAGTTCTTTCGGACATCGGTCAAGGATGATGAGGACTGTTCCAGTGAAGGCGACGATTGGCTCCAGAGAATTTGTGAGGTTGCAACAGTTCGTTACATGAGCAACTACAACTTTGACATCGCTTCTGATTTCATGCGGTACGTCGACAAATATGACATCAGAGGCGCTGGCGCAGGGATGAACTATCAGACAAAGACCGTGACGGTTTATGACTACGGCAAGTCGATGATGGGTGCTGAAAGCGTAGTAGTCGTTCCGTCAATGATGTCCGATGATGAACCGAATGGCCCCCTCAAAGACGGAACGAATGTGCAGCGCATCAACCCTGAACTTGGTTTGCGAGGTTCGATGGCCGCCCTTTGGATAAGAAATGAACAATCTGGGTTTCTCCTTGATGGAGAATTTTGCAGATTCAATGATTCAGATAAAGGCGCATGGGCAATTGCCGATGTTATGATGGTAAAAGGCTACGAGGACGTTCTGCCTGCGACACACGCACTATACGGTGATGCTACATCAAATATAGCCCCCAATCAAAGGCGATTGTTCAAGGATGCTGGACTTGTTTGTCATCATCTTATCAGATCGTATGAGGAAGTCGACGAAGAGCGGCGGGAGTACTTGAAGCTCCGTGATAGCATTCGGGAGAAGACCGAGAACGGCGAATCAATGGATGATGAATTGCTGATCACAGAATTATTTTCATGAAAGTCACCGTCATATCATTCTCGTTCAAAAGAGGGATCCCGGACGATCCGACCGGGAATGGCGGCGGCTTTGTCTTTGACTGCCGGGCGATGCCTAATCCGTTCTGGGACGAATCCTTGCGCGGCTACACGGGGCTCGACAAGCCCGTCTGTGACTTCTTCGCCCGATTCCCGGAGACGGTCGAGCCGTTCCTTGAGGCGACCGAGACGCTTGTCCGCCAATCGATAGAACAATACAAACGGGATGGCCGTAATCATCTTCAAGTCGCCTTCGGCTGCACCGGTGGGCAGCACCGCTCCGTGTATTTCGCCGAGCGCATGGCGGAGCGATTGGCGGGCATCGATGGTGTTGAAATTGAAGTCTCCCATACAGCGAAACAATACTGGACGACCAACCACGCCAAGGAGAATCGTGATATAATCTTCCAAGAGGAGTTGAGATGAAGAGCGAAGAGATCAAGAAGCTTGTGGCAAAGAGCGAGAATGCCGCCGTCGAGTTCAAGCGGGCGAGAGGCGGCGTCCCCGCCGACTTCTGGCCATCGTACAGCGCGTTCGCCAACACGGACGGCGGAACCATCATCCTTGGCATCCGCGAAAAGGACGGCAAGCGCGAGGTCGAGGGATTGCCGGATGTAGAGAAAACGGTGGCTGACATCTGGAACGCGGTTAACAACGCCGAGAAGATCAGCGCGAATGTCCTGTTCAACGAGTCTGTTTATCCCATCGAGGTTGACGGCAAACAGCTCGTCCTTGACGAACTGACGATTGCCGACCTCGACGCCGATTCCATCCGCCGGTATCGGATGTACTTCAGCCAGTTGCGCCCCGGTCACGTCTGGAGTGGGTTGGCCGATGACGGCTTCTTGATGAAGATCGGCGCGGCGGCTCGCGGGCGCGACGGCAAGGTGCATCCCACGCTCGCGGGGCTTGTCTGCTTCGGCGACTTCAACGAGATTACGAATGTTCTGCCGTACTTCTTCCTCGACTACCGCGAACATCTCTCGCCGGACGTCCGCTGGACGGATCGCGTGTGTTCGGGCGACGCCAACTGGAGCGGCAACATCTTCGACTTCTTCTTCCGCATCAATCAGTCAATCACGGCGGGGGTGAAGGTGCCGTTCAAGATTGCGTCGGACAACGTGACGCGGGATGATGATACGCCTGTCCACAAGGCTCTGCGCGAAGTGTTGGCGAACGCGCTCATCCATGCGGATTACCACGGGCGGAGGGGCATCGTGATCGACAAGTACCCCAAGCGGCTGGAGGTGTCGAATCCGGGGACGCTGCGCATGAGCAAGTCCGTAGCCATCGCCGGCGGCACGAGCGACGCGCGAAACGGAAAGATATTCAACATCTTCTCGCTGGTGCGCATCGGCGAGCGTTCCGGCATGGGGCTGTCAAGCCTGTATGGTGTCTGGGAGAAAGAGAAGTTCGCCGAACCGTCCATCATCGAGTCCTACGAACCCGACCGCACCAAGGTGATAGTCGAGTTTGAGTCAGACGAGTCGGAACTGGGGGTGAAAACGCCGGAAGTGGGGGTGGAAACTCGCGAAGTGGGGGTGGAAAATGCGGAAGTGGGGGTGAAAACCCAGGAAGTGGGGGTGGAAACTTCAGAACTGGGGGTAACTCCAGGCTTTGATGTTTTAATGGGTGCCTATAGAAACGACTTCCGCGCCAATGCCCGCAAAGTGTTATCGGCACTTGCAGAACACCCGGAAATGGACTTTGTGAGGCTCTCCCAGGTGCTCAACCTTTCCCAAAACAGTGTGTGGCGGGCTGTCCGTGCCTTGCGGGAGGTTGGACTGCTTGTCCGGGAGGGTGCAGACAAAGGCGGCAAGTGGATCGTGAAGAAGTGATGGGACATGGCAAAACTATCAAGAAAACTAACATGAAAACTGACAAGAAAACCAGACAAAGGCTGGCATTGGGAGGTTGTCTGACCAGCCGCGTGGGGCGACACTCTGGGCCGCTGGCCGTGTTGTCTCACTTGGGATGTGCTGGAATCATCCGAAATCCCATCTGAAAGAAAGGAGCATGAAACCTTGAAAACAATAGGCGAAACAACTGAAACGGCTCTTGAAAAATAGAGAGGAACGGCGGTGCGGCAGTCCCGAAAACCGACAGATGGGGTTATCTCAAAATAATGTTTCCCCTATTTTTCGGACACTGGGTTCGAGTTGCCCCACCTCCATCCGGTGTGTTTGAGCGAGGTGCGCAAGCCCTTTTCCATGAGGGCGGCGACCAGCGTGTCGCGTGTCGCGGGGTCGAGATCGTGATACAGCCAGTCGTAGCCGACGGCCAGCGCGAGGGACATTTCGGCCACGTCGAGGAAGTGCGAGGGATTCCAGTCGGTGAAGGCGGCTGCGGCCAGCAGTTCGGCGGCGCAGCGGTCGCGGTATGCGGGGGTGCCTTTGAGACGGTAGGCCATGGCGAGGGTGGAGACGCGGTAGAGGACACTGCGCGAAACACCGAGCAGACGACGCCCTTCCATCTCGCGCATGTTGGGAGGTTGCTTGAGCATCAGGTCGGCGTCGTGCAACAGGCGATCGAGTGCGGCACGCGTGAGGGGGTCGGCGGCGGCGTTCTCTTTCAGCGCGGCGAAACCGGCGGCATCCGCGAACAGGCGCGGATGGGCGGGCGGTGCTTGACGCAGCGCAGCGGCGACGGCATCAAGTGTCGGTTCGGTCGCGCGTTGTGCGAACAGCGGGCTGACGGCGCAGGTGAGGAGGAGAATGAGATGGATTTTGCAAGCGTATCTGGTGACAAACATGATGGCTCCTTGTGATAGATCGGCACTGAACACCGAATGGATAATCCGCACGGCTAATCGTTTGCCATGGTTTCGGAAGGGTGGTCGAAGGCAGCGACTTCGCAGGGCATGCGGCGCGAGAGTAGCCCTTGGGCGAAGCGTACGCCATAAACCACGTGTGTGGCCATGACGCCGAGCCAGGTCACTAACCAGCGTGCGGGCGAAAGCGAAACCGAGGAGAGAAAGGTGA
>Ga0255343_1003285_pt1 | contig 17387 bp, 20 predicted proteins | sample wastewater_treat_4_FD_192413 | JGI IMG/M metagenome (GOLD analysis project Ga0255343, IMG submission 192413) | Wastewater microbial communities from Lulu Island WWTP, Vancouver, Canada - plant16 | ecosystem: Engineered > WWTP > Wastewater > Unclassified | place: Canada: Vancouver, British... | reverse complement strand
CTACGGTCCTGATATTATTTTCAATGTCCGGCGCAGAGGAATCAACAACGTGAATTATATAAGCTGAATTTTCTATGTCTTCAAGGGTTGACCTGAACGACTCGACAAGATAAGCCGGCAGGTTCTGAATAAAACCCACAGTATCGGTTAAAAGCGTCTTCACGCCCGGTTCTATGTAAACTGATCGCGTGTATGAATCGAGTGTTGCAAAAAGTCTGTCTTCAACAAAAAGATCATCCCTGGCTAGCAGATTTATCAGTGTTGACTTCCCGGAGTTTGTGTAACCTACTACGGCGCCCAGAAGTTCACTTGATCTTAATCTTCGCGTACGTTTGCGATGCTCCCTGTGACGCTTGAGCTTTCTGCTCAGTGTATCAATCCTTCGGAGTATATGCCTGCGGTCTGTCTCAAGCATTGTCTCTCCGGGGCCTCTTGTTCCTATACCGCCTCCGGTCCTGGAAAGCGCTTCGCCAAGACCTTTCAGCCTTGGCAGAATATACTTCAGCTGCGCCAGTTCAACCTGTATCTTTGCCTCTGCGCTTCGCGCCCTCTGGGCAAAGATATCAAGGATTATTTCGTTTCGGCCCACAACGCGGCACTTAAGTTCTTCTTCGAGATTTCTTATCTGGGCCGGCCTGATATTGTTAAGGTCAAAAACAATAAGTTTCAGATTATGCTCAGCGATCATAGCTTTAAGTTTTTGAACATAACCTTTGCCAATAATAAAAGCAGGATCAATTGCATCACGCCTGACGGTAATGGAATCCATTACTATTCCTCCGGCAGTTTTTACCAGAAGTTTCAACTCTTCAAGCGAATATGATATCCTTAGATTATCCGCTCCCCGCAGATATGGCGCGATAAGAAGGGCGCGTTCATCTGCAGATGACGAAATTCTATTTACCGAGGCATCCATTGAAGTCCATTTTCATACCCGGTTTTATGCCGTTTTTTTTAAACCAGCCGGCATTTACCTCAAGGGCATATTTCGCGGGTTTCTTGGAGGTGTATACTTTTGAATAATCGAGGGGTTCCATGCGGTATATCTCGTTTATAAGACCACGCGCTGAAATATACGCGATGTCCAGAGGTATAAATGTATTTTTCATCCAGAAAGCAAGGTTTCTTTCGTTTTCAAAAACAAAGAGCATACCCCTGTCATCGGGCATGGAATATCTGAACATCAGCCCCTTTTCCCTTTCTGAGGGTGAATCGGCAATTTCAACTTTAAGAGAAACTTTGCTTTTATTTTTAATTATGAATATGCTGAATAATTCTCCCTGTGAATAAAGAGGATTTATTAATATAATAAGAAGTGCATATATCAGAATAGCAGATTTAAAATTCATTATGATATTCCATCCTGATAACCCTGTTCGGCCTCTCATCGCATTCCATGATTACTGCAATTTCAAATCCTATCATGTCAAGGTAATTATACTTAAGTCCCACATTATACAACCAGTCGCGTCTGTCTCTAAAGTCCCAGAAAACACGTTCCATCTCAAACTGAAAACGGAAAAATTCACCAAGCGGAATGTCGATCGAAGCGAAATATGAAGTATTATCAGGCTTGTATTCAGGCTGAGTCGGCGTCCTTACGCCGATGCTTAAATATTGTTCAGAATCGAAAAGATATATCGAACCGGTAAATACAAAATAAGGGCCGTATATAACCCTGTTCAGATCGTCCTCCACGGTTGCAGTCGTATCCTCTTCGCGACCTGCACTTCCCGTATAGAAAGAATCATATCCCGCTGCCATGGCAATGGGGAAAACCTCCCACCCGTCTGTAAACTTAAGCCGTGCAATTACACCCGGCACATTGTAATGGGGTGTGTCTTTTCCGATAGCGTTCTGAACATCAAAAGAGACTCCGAGAAACAGTATATCGTGAAGTCCCAGGAATGTTTTGAATTCCATACCGCCATTATCATACTGAAGAAGTGAAAGTTTATATGTTCCTCTTGAAATTGTGAACGCAGTCGGCGTATCAATAACTACCGTCTGTTTTCCCTGCGCAGAAAGGCCATGCTGAAGCAAAAATATCATCAGCGCGGATGCCATAATAATCTTAACGTATTTCATAGGATGCCTGTAATTTTTTAATGGTTGATTTAACGGCTTAAAACACAAAACACTCTTAATGGCTTTATCGGTTAAAGTTTAAAAATATTTCAGATGAATTTAGCCGTAAATCGCGGATCAACAGCAGCCGTTCTGAATTTCAAAAAGTCTAACAATACCGGAACATGCAAGGTCAACCATCTGATTCATGCTTTTTATGGAAAACGGCGCCTGTTCGCCCGTACCCTGAATTTCTATAAGATTAAAAGACCCATCCATTACAATATTCATGTCCACGCTTGCCCTTGAATCCTCGGAATAATTAAGATCAAGAAGCAATTCATTATTAACGATACCTACGGAGATCGCAGCAATGTTTGTTGTAAGCGGATTCGCGCTGATCATTTTAGACTGAAGCATTTTGTTGAACGCAAGTTTCATTGCGATGTAACCGCCTGTTATGGATGCTGTCCTGGTGCCGCCGTCAGCCTGAACAACGTCACAATCAATAACCATTGAAATTCCCGGAATCATTGAAAAATCAACGGCTGCGCGCAGTGAACGGCCAATGAGGCGCTGTATTTCAACAGACCTTCCGTCGCGCTTTATTGTATCCCTTTTTTTACGCGAGGGGGTTGAATAAGGGAGCATCGTGTATTCTGCGGTAAGCCAGCCTTCATTTTTTTTAGCGGCATGTTCAGGGACATCACCAGTTACGGTTGCCGCGCATATTACCCTGGTGTTCCCGGCGCTGAAAAGCACAGAGCCCATAGCGTGCGGGCAGAAGTCAGTAATAACCTCAACTTTTCTAATAGAGGAATTCCCCCCTGTACTGGTCCTTGTTAAGCTCATTTTCAAGATCCCTGTTCTCTTTTCTAAGTTGTTTTATTTTTTCAAGGTCTTCAATCTTCCTGTCAATATTTTTATGATAGGGATTGTAATCTTTAGCTTTATTGAACTTTTCAAGAGCAGTATCGATATCGTCGGAGATAAAATATTTAATCCCATCTTTATACTCTTTTTCAGCGTTAAACTTGTCGCGCACAGTGATAATTTTGGGGATCAGCTTGAATGTGATATTGAACGAATAGACCGGGCCGAAATCACCATTGTCCGAATATGATGTGTCAATGACAAATGCCACGTCGCCTATGCTGTAATTGAATCCGAAACCGGCAGAATAAGTTCCAGCGTCATTAAATCTCCAGCCTCCCCTGAGAAACATAATTTCCAGATAGTTTAATTCGATCCCCATATTTATCCTGAAACTTTCATCAAAGCCGTATGTAAAATCATAAAGATCGCTGATATCGATAAAATTTTCAGTCAGATCAATATTGAATCCGAAAAAATGCGTCAGTTTATATGACGTACCTATACGTACCATTCTTGGAAGCGAATCACCATCAACTCCCGTGCCGAGATTAAGAAGAGAGATCCCCACGTTAAAATTACGTACCGGAGAATCAAAAGGAGAGAACAGATACATGCTTTTAAGTATACCTAAATCGACAGCAGCCGAGTTAAGGAACAATGTATCAATCTTCTGGTATATGTATTTTATACTTCCCCCCGCGTAGAAATTGTTAAAATCATATCCGTAGCCTATAGTAAAACAGCCGTTAAAAAATTGAACCCTACCCGTAGTATTGCCATCAATATCGATTCTGTCAAATGATGGCACCCAGAAAAGCGAGTTCGATGCCGCGATCCATCCATCGTACAACCTGACAGCCGCACTGATGTTCTCAAACCTTGAATCTAAAATCAGTTCCTGATGAAATATTGAAAGTACGGGATATCGCAGTGTCCCAAGACCCGCGGGGTTATAATATAAGGAATTAATATCATTGATTTCAGCCGTAAAAGCTTCAGCCATGGCCATTGCCCTGCTTCCTGTTCCAATTTCGAGAAAATCGGCTCCCGAAGTCCCTAAGCTTCCCTCAGAATGTGCCAGTTCTGCATGCAGAAGAATTAATAATAAGATAATTCCTTTGAAAATTCTGTTCTTCACTTTTGAGGGACTCCTGTTCCGGCCCTGGCGCTGCTTAAATATATCATATATTATGATATTAAACAATAAATACGAGCTTAGCAGATGTTTAACTTTTTATCAAGAATTTATTTTCACAGAAGGAGTCTTAAAAAACGGTTTTCGCGGGAAATCTGCTGCTGTCGCATGATTCAAGAGAAATAATCTCAATATTGCTGTTTATATCATCAATTACGGCATTTACAGCAGCCAGTTCCTCGTCCGGGCAGACCAGAAGCGATTGATCTAAGCCAACCCTGATAAACAGAGAATCCCTGTTAAGCAGCTTCTTAATTCTGGATATAAGGAATGTATATATAAAAATGAATTCCCTTGAAGAATAGTTATCGAGTTTTATAATTGAAAGGCTCATTCCTGATTTGTCTGAATAATTCGCAAGCAGCTCAATCAATAGAAGTGTATCCCTGTAATTGTACTTCGAAACAGAAGTTTTAAGAGAATAATTCATCATATATATTGCCAGCGGTATTGAAGCATAACGGGTCAGGCTGACGAAAATATCTTCAGGTGTAAGCCTGCTGTCTCTATCCAGTGCAATTATCAAAACCGGTGAAATGATATCATCGTAGCCGGACATCTTCTCTTCGCAGAAAGTGTCTTTAAACGGTTCCCTGCAAATACTGCTAACCCTGCATATATAAAAAGAAGGAATATGGCCGGACGGGGCGGATCCATTCTGAAATTTTTTGGCAAGAAAATTATCGTTTTGTATAATTTCAGGCGTAAGGATAATTCCCGCGCTATTATTTTTCAACTGTTCAATATATTTATCCCTCAGGCTGAAAAAAACTGATGATGTATAATCTTCTTTTATCATGTTTATATCAGTTCTGAAGGCATTATCAGTCAGATTATATCGCATGAAGATAAATTTTTCCATTCCGGCCTGTTTCATGCCGGTTATTATATAATCATTCAAATCATCAATTTCATCGTAAACATCTATATCAAGATCAAAGGGATCAAAAAATGATGTATTGTTTGCAGCCTCCTCCATGTGCTTAAGCCTGTAGATCATTTTTTCAATTTCAAACAGGGCATTTTTTTTCAGCGATAAATCAATGCTGTCATCGCTTTCAGAGGTCTTATTTGCAGTCTGTTTTTCGTTGCTCGAAATTCTGTTCAAAAGAAAACCGAGTTCACTGTTGAATGTTTTTTCGCGTAAAAATATAGGGGTTCTGCCGGTATCAGAAGGATATTCGAGGTCAAGATCTTCGACACTTACTTTGAGCAATTGTGTTTTATGCAGATTCTTCATAATAGATTAATTAACGGTGTTAAATTCGCATTACTTAAACACAATTACAGCATTTAACTGTTTATTTTGACTGTATAAATCACCGAGGGGGCTTGACACAATGAAGTCATTTTTCAGAAAGCGCCGAGCTGACAGCGATTGATTTTTATCTCAAGTTTTTCACATGCACAGGCTACATCGATCTTCCTGATCTTCAGTTCGGCTGCGATTTCCCAGGCAGCCTGGCATGAGAGCTTGCCATCCTCAAGATCGAGATATGAAAATATCATGTCTTCAAGTTCTTCCGATACTGTTTCAGCCGGTTTAACAATTTTATTCCCGGAACTGCAGCCAAATAGACCCATCTGACATTCACAGATTTTTACCCCGGCTTCGTCAATGGCTATACCAAGAATATCAGGGAAAACAGACTCCTTTTGTGAAATAGCAAAAGCGCCTGCGCATGTAATCCTGTTATTTTCAGAAGCGTGTTTAATTATTTCGATAATATTTTTTTCAGTCATTTGTATTCTCCTCCAAAACATATTTGATGGAATCACCCCAGAGTTTTTCAAGCTGGTAGTAATTCCGCATATCTTCTGTGAATATATGTACTATAATTGAACCGAAATCAATTATTATCCATTCGGAATTATAATCAGTCTTTCCGAACTGTTTTAATCCTGCGTCATGCAGCATCTTTTCAACATCTTTTGCAAGGGCCCTGCAATGGACATTTGAATTACCCGTTGCGATTATAAAAAAATCAAGATAACTGTTCACATTTCTCAGATCAAGCAATACCGGAGAATCAGCTTTTTTAAGATTAAGAAATTCAATACAGGAGAGCCCCACTTTTACATCTGCATCATCTGAATAATTACTACTTACCGGTTTCACTAACCATATCCTCTCCGATAATAATTAAAATATTGGTCAGCTGAGAAGTATCTGTTACAAAATAAATTTTGTCAATCCCGGTCAGCTCTGCGGTTCTATTTGCCGTAAAGATATCACACTGCCTGCATATTATTACAGAATTTTTAAAATTACCATAAGTTGATGTGCCGAATTCTGTGACAGTCAGACCATCGCGGATAAGATCATTCCTCATTTTTCGCGCAAGCCCCTGAACGCCGGTAGCATTGAGAATCTTTATCTTTGCCGGAATTTCCGCTCCCCCTTCCGCGACAAGTGGAACGAGAAAATCCTGCTGATAAGTCTTAAAATTTATTTCATCCATAGTGTAAAAACCCGCATTGATTCCCCCCGGCAGCAGAGTTGACATGACATTGCCTTTGCCGGATATTAGCCGGATTATTGAAAAGACCTCCTGTGGAAGAAGGTTGGTCCGGAAATTTTTAATTATTTCATTAATATAATCCTCATTCAGGACAGTCAGACGTTTTTCCCTTTCATAATAAAGCGTCAGAAGCACATCAAGGACCCTGTCATATTTAAGATAAATTGAATCCATTTCCGCACAGTTTATATAGTCGCATGTTTTACGGCCATCCAGGTAATTCAACCCGGTTTTCCCCCTGGCGATGCACTTTGCCTGATCAAGTGAAAAAATATTGATTCCATCTATAAGATCGATTGTGCGTATAACATCCGAAGCATATATTTTTACGTAAAAAGGCACGTTAAGCTGGAGATCTTTGCTGAGCGTGTATCTGATCCTGTCGAAATAATAAAAATCGACATCGGAAATTTTCACAGAATCCGATCCGCTGTCATTCATCATTATCCTGTAATCAGGCGGTATAAAGGTTATCCCTATGTTGTTGTTAGCAGGATTTATGCTGACCAGGGCATAGAAATTAAATGTATTTTCTTTATACACATTTCGCCCGGTCAGGAGTATGTTTATCAGGTCGCCGTTATCGATTATCTTTTCAATGACATTACGCGTACTTTTTATATAAAAACTGATGCACAGATAGAATATTATTGCGGCCACCACGGCAAGTATTAAAAACTTCTTTTTTTTATCCAACTTTATACAACCCCTTGCTGTATATATAATCTATAACACTATCAGGGGTCAGGTATCTGACTGAATTCCCCGCCCCTATTCTTTCTCTTATACCGGAAGAACTTATACCGATCAATGGATTTTCATGCAGAAGAACTTTTTGCCCGGGTTCAAGAATGTCCCGCCTTAAATTAATGCTGCCGGGCCTGAGCATTACAATAATTGCGACTCTGTCGATAATATCCCTGTATGATTTCCATGTGTCAAGTTCATTAAATGAATCAGATCCAATGATCAGAAAGAGTTCATCGCCGGGATATAGTTTTTCCATTGCTTCAATTGTATAGATAGTGTAAGAATCGGATTCCCTGGAGACCTCAATATCGGATACTGAAAAATATTCATTCCCCTTAACTGCAGCGCTGAGCATTGCGATCCTGTCTTCAGGTGACGCGTATTCTGTCATCTCCTTATGAACAGGTTTTTTTGCCGGTATAAATATAATCCTGTCAAGCCCGAAGCTCTCCCTTACATATTCAGCGTTTATAAGATGGCCGTAATGCACCGGATTAAAAGTTCCGCCGTAAATACCGGTTTTGAATGTTTTATCTGATTTCGCCATTACCATAGACGATGTATTTGAGCGTTGTCAATCCTTCAATTCCCATAGTGCCTCGCGCATGAAGCTTTTGAGTCGATATCCCGACCTCTGCCCCAAGCCCGAACTCTCCGCCGTCATGAAACCTTGTTGAAGCATTGACAAACACAGCGGCCGAATCTATCTCTTTTAAAAAACGCTGGCCGAGAAAATAATCGGAAGTAACAATCGCTTCGCTATGCCCTGAACTGTGCGCTGTAATATGCTCAAGCGCCTTTTCAAAACTATCCACAATGCGGACTGAAATTATCAGATCAAGATATTCAGTATCCCAGTCATCCTCTGTAGCAGCTACAATTCCGGGCAATATCTCCATTGTTTTTTCACATCCGCGTATCTGCACCTTGTGATTCATCAGAGCTGTTAAAATCTCTTTTTTCCATGGATAGTCTTTATGAATAAGCATTGTTTCTACCGCGTTGCAGACCCCGGGCCTCTGCACCTTGCCGTTAACCGCAATCTTTTCAGCCATATCTTTTACCGCGCTTTCATCAATGTAAAGATGGCACAGGCCTTTTTCATGTTTGATAACAGGTATTGTGGCCTCTTCTATAACCATTCTTATAAGCCCTTCACCGCCGCGGGGAATTACAATATCAATCGCGTCATCCCGCTTAAGAAGTATGGGAACAAGGTCTCTGTCAAGATTTTCAACAAGATTGACTATGTCAGGATTATAATTCATTCCGGCAAGAATATCCCTGATCATTGAAGCGAGTATCATATTTGTGTAAATAGATTCCTCCCCCCCGCGGAGCACCGCGACATTGCCCGACTTGATGCAAAGAGAGGCGATATCAACTGTAACATTAGGCCTTGACTCATAGATAACGGCTACGACCCCAAGCGGCACTCTCATCTGGCCGACACGTATTCCCGAAGGACGGGTGCGCATGTTTTCAACGCGGCCGACAGGATCCTCGAAAGCCGCAATCTCTTCTACTGAATGGGCCATGTCGTCTATCCGTTTTTCATCAAGAAGCAGTCTGTCATAAAAAGCCTTTGAAACACCTGTGTCAAGGGCAACCTTTAAATCTTTTTCATTCTCGGCGAGAATAGAGGCGCTGTTTTTTCGCAGAACATCGGCATATTTAAGAAGTATCCTGTTTTTGCTTTTTGTATCAAGCGTGCAGATATCTTTTTTCGCGTTCGCCGCTCTTTCGCAGAGATCATTTATATAAGCAGAAGATTTTTTCTCTTTATTCATAACAACTCACCGGTTATATTAATTTTTTTTAACATATCTTTTAAGATTGGACTTCTTTATTCTGTATTGAATAATAACGAATTCATCCATTACATCATATTTAACAACCATACCGTCCCTGTCGGGCTGAACTGAATCATCAAACCTTGCGCGGGCAAAGTAATACGCATTAAGAAGCGCAGCACGTTTGGCCGATTCATGCTTCTGGTACCCCTCAAGCCCCTGTTTAGGGAATCCTCTGCAGACAACTTCATAGGTATTGTCTGATATAAATTTTTCGCTGACTAATGACGGCAATGACTGAACTTCAATCTCATCTGACGAAGAACAGGAAAGGATAGCGCCGGTTACAAAAACAATAAGAATCGATAATATTTTCTTCATTGGACTACCTCTCAATTATTTTGTGTTTTACGATAAAGTCTGAATATACCTGGCTGCCTAAGTTTTTCACATTCAATATAATAACATGCTGCAATTCGGGTGTGCTAATTTCAAATATTTTACCATAAAAATCTGAAAGTTTTTCAATGTCCCGTTCCGAAGAAGCAATCCATATTATGGTCTTTCTGATAATATCCGTATCATCATATTCATATCTTTTAAGAAGGAATTCGAGATCAACAAGGCCGGTCTCCCTGTAAATATAATATCCGGTAAGTCTGAGAAGCGGATCATTACTGTTAAGACGCCTGATCAGTTCGGCAAAATTTTCAGAGGGCCTGAAACTCAATGCCGGCAGATAAAATCTTCCATTGACAGCGGATTTCTCGAACAGAAAACCTGCTGGTATTCCGACTAAAAAACCCGCAGCAAGCGCCGCAACAACTGCCACAGGCAATGTTTTCAGTCTGCCGCGCAATTAAACCTCCGGTTATTTTTGTTTACTTGACAAAAAATATCAAAATTTGTTCCTTAAATTAAATCAAGCATAATATAAAAGAGGCGATTATGCAGTACGAACCGGTCATAGGACTCGAGGTCCACATCCAGCTTAACACAGACACTAAAATCTTCTGCGGCTGTTCAACTCGATTCGGCTCTGAGCCCAATTCCCAGACCTGCCCCGTATGTCTGGCAATGCCCGGCGTATTGCCCGTTTTAAACAGAGCTGCTCTGGAGAAAGCCCTGATCGCCGGACTCGCTCTGAACTGTGAAGTATCAGATTACTGTAAATTTGACCGGAAAAATTATTTCTATCCCGACCTCCCAAAGGCTTACCAGATTTCACAATATGACAAACCCGTATGCCTTAAGGGATTTATAGAGATTTCAACCCCCGCGGGCCCGAAAAAAATTGGCATTACCCGGCTGCACTTAGAAGAGGATGCGGGTAAATTGCTCCACTCTGAAGATAAATCGGCAAATATTTCATATGTGGATCTCAACAGGGCGGGAGTCCCTCTCGCGGAGATTGTATCCGAACCTGACATGCGTTCAGCCGATGAAGCCTACGAGTACCTGAACAAACTTAAATCTATAATCAAATATACCGGCGTATCAGACGTTAACATGGAGGAAGGCAGTCTCAGGTGCGACGTGAATATCTCTGTACGGGAACATGGCGCCCCTGAATTCGGAGAAAGGGTTGAGGTAAAAAACCTTAATTCATTCAAGGCTGTCAGGTCCGCAATAAATTATGAAATAGAGCGGCAGATTTCACTGATTGAGGCAAATGAAAAAGATTCGATCATACAGGAGACGAGACTCTGGGACGCGGACAGACAGCAGACCTTCAGCATGAGGAGCAAAGAGGATGCTCAGGACTATAGATATTTTCCCGACCCGGATCTTACACCTGTTATCATTTCAAAAGAGTACATAGAATCGCTCAGGTCATCTTTACCCGAGCTGCCCGATGTTAGAAAAAATCGTTTTGCAAATGAATACGGCATCCCCGCCTATGACGCAGAAGTACTTACCGCGGTTAAACAGCTTGCGGACTATTACGAAGAGGTTATCAGGCACAATGCGAATCCCAAAAAAGCTTCTAACTGGATCATGAGTGAACTGCTCGGGCAGCTTGAAGACCCTGAAAAAATCTCTTCATTCCCGGTAAAGCCTGCAAGCCTTGCATCACTGCTGAAACTTATCGATGAAGATACAATAAGCGGAAAAATCGCAAAAACAGTTTTTCGGGAGATGATTGACACGGGAAAAGAGGCCGGCCTTATAGTTGAAGAGAAAGGGATGAAGCAGGTAAGCGACACTTCCGAGATAGAAGCAATCATAACGCGGGTCCTCGAAACCAATGCTCAATCAGTAGAGGATTATAAAAACGGAAAAGAAAAGGCGCTGGGTTTCCTTGTCGGCCAGATAATGAAAGAATCAAAGGGCAAGGCAAATCCGAAGCTTGCAAATGAACTTCTGTTAAAAAGACTGAACTCATAAATAGGCGACAATGAAAGCACTGATTAGCATAGACATACCTGAAATAAAAAAAATCTATAGCGGCAAAGTACGTGATCTCTACCCTGTTGATGATGAACACATGCTTATTCTTTCAACCGACAGGGTTTCTGCATTCGATCATATTTTCCCAAATGGCATACCAGGCAAAGGGATAATCCTGAATAGTATTTCAACCATCTGGTTTAAAAATATTAATTTTATCAGGAATCATGTAGTTGAGGATAATTTCAGCAACTTCCCGGCGCCTTATTGCAATTATCCTGAATTTTTTAAAGACAGATCTGTCATAGTGCGTAAAACAAAACGTATAGATTATGAATGCGTGGCGCGCGGCTATATAATAGGCGGCGGCTGGAAGGAATACCTTGAAACCGGTTCAGTATCCGGCATAAGCCTTAAACCTGGACTAAAAATGGCAGAGAAACTCCCTGAAATTATATTCACTCCCGCAACAAAGGCTGACACGGGGCATGATATAAACATTTCAATCAATGTAATGAAAAAAGATATTGGCGAAAAAGACGCGGAATTCCTTCGTCTGATGACATCAAAGATTTATGAATTTGGAAGGGATTCACTACTCGGCGCCGGTATTATTCTTGCTGATACCAAGTTAGAATTCGGTTATATTGACAACGAGATTATTCTTATTGACGAGGTGCTGACTCCTGACAGTTCAAGGTTCTGGGACAGCGGTTTGTACAAGACCGGCGTATCTCCGGTAAGCTACGACAAACAGTTTATCCGTGATTATCTTGACAATACACCCTGGGATAAAAATTCTCCGCCTCCGCCACTGCCCCTGGAAATAGTAAGCAAAACAGCAGAGAAGTATGGGGAGATAATGAACAAAATACAGGGATTGTTTAACAAATAAGCTTTTATTTATAATAATTCAGGTAAAGTTATGACTTTCTGTTTACGATAATTCAAATAATCCATAAATTAAAACCTAAAAGGAAAAACATGGCGCCAACCAATCCGTATAATCAGTACAAGCAGACTCAGATCTCTACAGCAAACCAGGGTAAACTTATCGTGATGCTGTATGACGGCGCCATAAAATTTCTCAACATAGCCATAGATAACATTGAACCTATGCGATACGACGTGGTTAATACAAATATAATCAAGGCTCAGGATATAATCACCGAACTCCTTCTTGCGCTGAACATGAAAGAGGGAGGAGAAATTTCACAGAATTTATTCAGCCTTTATATGTATTTTAAAAGGCAGCTTCTTGAAGCCAATATGCGTAAAGATCCGGAAATAATCAGGCAGGTTCTTAAATTGATGAAAGATATGCGGGATGCCTGGGACCAGATTTCTGCCACTGAAGCCAGGTCTGATACAAGCCGGAATATGACTGCAAAGGGAAGCTTCAGTATTGAGGGATGACATCCGGTTAATAATAACTGAAACACACCACGCGCTCGAAAGAAAAATTTCGCTGCTCAGACAATTTCTAAAACTTGAACATGATTTACACAATTCGCTAAAAATTGATTTTGATAATGAACCCGCCGACATTCTTCATCGTATAGATGATATCATAAGTGAAATAAATATCCAGGACTACATTATATCCGGGCTGAACGAACGGTTCAGGGGAAAAACCGGAAAGCAGATGTCAGTTTCAGAGCTGCAGAATGACGAAGATTGTGACGGCATGATTGCCGCGTTATCAGTACTTCGCATTGATGAGAAACGCATAATTTCGGATATATCAGATCTGCGCAGGATCAATGTTAATATCATGAAAAATTTAAAAGATGATATACTTAAAGATGCTGATGAGCTCCAGAGGATGGGGAATCTTGAAATCAATTTATCTAAAGATCTTCAATCCGGTTCTTAGACAGAATCTCTTCCCGCCTTTTTTCCATTTCCCCATAGTCAAGATAATATTTTTTCCTGTTATAATACTTTTTACAAATTTTTATATATTCTGGCGATGTGAAATGTTTTTTCAACCTGCGCGAAACAGGATAGATCTGCTCGCAGGGATCGTATAGCTGGGGTTCTCCCGTATGTTTTTCTATAACAGCGGATGTTATAACCCCCCACGAAATTTCTGAAAGTGAATATTTTTTTAAATCCCTCATAACAGCCCTGAGTATACCTTCGTGAACCGGATCAAAAAACTTAAATCCCGATGAATACATTATTGCGTTGTGCATATGATCTGGTATATCCATAAAACCGTCTTTAACAATTTCACTCGCCATCAGGTAGATCATTCTGAAACCGTATTTCAGAATTCCAAGACCAGGATGATCCTGTCCCGGCATTTGCGGTTTTTTATCTGAAAAAACCGCATAGGGGTTTCTTGCCGAAATCCATTCTATGTTAATCATTTCGTATGGGATAAACCGGTTGTCATAACCCGGATATTTTTCTCCAGGCATAAATGAAACCTCACTAAGGCGCACATCGAGCAGACGATTTTCAGTTCTCTTTTCTTTCATATAGAGGCTGAAATAATTAACGTGATTTTCATCAACAAAGACATCAATCAAAAGATTATTAAATCCTTTTTTACGAAGATGTGATATAAGGCCGATTTTCTCAGTCATCCTCCGGAGTTCAGCAATACTAAATCTCTGAAGAAAAAGTTTTTTTACACCACCATGAACAGTTAGAATTTCGAATGACCCGCCAAGGTCTACATTGATCAATTCCGATTTATTATTATCTCTGTTTTTCATCTGTAATTATAACTGAGGTTTAAATTATTTAAGCTGTTATACCTTAAAATATACAGTCAAATCAGAGAAAAAATATTTATTGCTACGCCTGCTTAATACTTTTCAGATAAGCGTATAAAAAACGGTTCAGTTCACCATCAAAAACATATTCAATAGAACCTGTTTCCTCACCGGTTCTGTGATCTTTAACCAGAGTATAGGGCTGAAAGACATAAGAACGCAGTTGATTGCCCCATGAGATTTCTTTTTTTTCACCGGCAAAAAGTGTTTTTTTATCATTCTGTTCCTGTTTATGAATTTCGTAAATCCGTGCCTTGAGCACTTTCATGGCAAAGGCCCGGTTTTTATGCTGGGATCTTTCATTCTGACACTGAACAACAATACCCGTTGGTAAATGAGTTATTCGTACAGCAGAATCAGTTTTGTTAACATGCTGACCGCCAGCACCGGAAGCCCTGTAAGTGTCTATTTTAAGGTCATTTTCATTTATTTCAACCGGTACAACCTCTTCTATGTCCGGCATTATTTCAACAGACGAGAATGATGTATGCCTGCGTTTATTTGCATCAAAGGGGGATATCCTGACCAGCCTGTGAACGCCAGTTTCTCCCTTTAGCAGTCCATAGGCATACTCACCCTTTATCAGAATAGTCGCGCTTTTAATACCCGCCTCATCACCATGCGTATAATCAATGATCTCAACGATAAACCCGTTTTTTTCAGCCCAGCGGGTATACATCCGCAACAACATGCTGGCCCAATCCTGTGATTCAGTCCCGCCTGCTCCCGGATGTATGGAAACAAAAGCATCCCTGACATCATCATCCTCTGAAAGAAGTTCTCTGGTTTCGAGCTCATCAAAAATAACGGATAGATGTTTTACTATTGAGGCAACTTCATTTATAATAGCCTCATCACCCTCTGCTTCTGCCATTTCAAGCAGGGCAAGCGCTTCGTCGGTATCGTTTTTAAGTTTCATCCAGGGATCGATTTTGCGTTTTAACCTGCTGATTTCCTGATTAATTCCGGCGAACCTTTCCTTGACACTCCATACTTCATTTTTTTGAATGTCTGACTCAAGCTCTGCGAGTTTTTTCCTGAGTTTGTCGATACCGATTGCATTCCAGAGTTCAGATGTTTTTTCCTGGAGCAGAGAGAGTTCTTTCTGGATTTCCTTAGAGTCAGCGTTTTGCAATTTTTTCTCCGGAATTTATAAAAAATATTTATCATCAAAAACGCAACATTTTTTCATGATAGTGACTGTTTACAAATATTCATTTTACGGGTTTAAGGTCAATCAATATCGGATGGATTTAACCACTGAGAATTATAAAAAATTTGATTTCAGCGAATGCCCCATGGCAGCTTCAAGTTCATCCGAAGATGCAAAATCAATCCCGGTAACTGAATACCAGACATCGGAGCTTTCCATGCAGAAATAGATATATGCCGACGGGAAAAGAGTTTGCAGCTTTTTATAAAAAAAACTATATATTTCAATTCTTCTTTTTTTAAGATATCTGTATTTCCCATCCACGCCGGGAAACATCTCTTCGCATGTTAAAACACTATCCCGGTATTTATGTTTTATAATATCCTTAAAACCGGGAGAATACCTGAAGCAGCCCAGTGAAACCCATACAACTTTTCCGGGGTCAATCTTTTCGGAAAGTTTGTTCAGAACCGAATCGTAATCGTTTAAAAAACCGTTATAAATTATAATCGGATCAAAATGGAATGCCAGATAGAATCCCGCGTCACCAGCTTTCGCCGCAGCATTCAGGCGTGCATCCAGCGAAGCCGTATCTTTTTCATATCTGCTTATATTAACCGGTGTATTGAGTGTCCACGCGAGTACTGTACTCCCTTTTTCTTTTATCGGGAGAAGATGGTCTACGCGATCTGATTTGGTCTTGAATTCAAGAAAAATATTACGGTACTGCGCAATCCTGCTTATAAGACTTTCAGCGATGCCGGTTATTTCATCCATCATAAGTGAATCTGTAAATTCACCGGTTCCAATCCTGAACATTCGCGAAGCATTGGACGTAAACTCAAAAATCGATTCGTGCAGTTCATCAAGGTTGATAAACTGGGTTATGCCATAGGAATTAAGGTAACTGTTAAGAAAACAATATGTGCAATCATAAAGGCAGTTAAAACATGTATTCAACAGATAATAGTTGCAGCATATAACACCCGTGGAACCGGGGCATTTCTGGAATTTTCTTCCAGGAAATTCTTTAAGAATAAGAATTTCTTTGGAATCATAAATATTTCTGAATGTTTCAATATATCTTCCGAGTTCCTCTTCATCTTTATAAAGTACAGTTTTTGCGCCGGATAGAGATATTTTGTCAACAATCCTGGAAGCAAGCCTGTAGCGCAAATCCTCTTCCCTGAAAAGCACGATCCTGATATCATAAAAAGTTTTCAATTTGTCAGCGTCCACATATTATTTGGGAAATTCAGAATTAAGCGCTTTCATTCCGACGGGAAAAGATTGTTCACGGCTATTATCTATTGTTATCTTTTTGAAATTATAAATTTTCTGGCATCTTCTGTGTTAAAGAAAACCGCGTAATAATCGAACATTTCGGGATAGATTACCATAAACTTTTGCAAACTTTCATCTGTCACAACAAGAACCATGTATCCTGCTGTTTTCTTTACAATACTCTGTGCTTTCATAAGGTAACCGAAAGATTCAAGCTTTATATCCGTAACATTCCTGGTATCGAGTATGTAATCGGTATAAGAAGCATTTTCATTAATTCCCTGAGACATGAGTTCAAATATTTTTTTTGAATCATCTTTGTCCACGCTTTTAAGAAGCACAGTGCCTGTTAAAATCCCGTCTGTACTGTTGTAAGAACTCTGAAATATTTTATTATCTCCCATGTTTTACGGCCTCCTGTATTAGTTATTATCGGATTTTCCTCAGTTATAAGTCAAAGGATTATCCGGGAGTAATCCGGTACTATGATTGGTTCTGAGCTTTTAAATCATTTAGGACAACGGTGAATAAAAATAATCAGGTATATTGTCGTATTCAAGAATAATTTTT
>Ga0255343_1003263_pt1 | contig 17455 bp, 6 predicted proteins | sample wastewater_treat_4_FD_192413 | JGI IMG/M metagenome (GOLD analysis project Ga0255343, IMG submission 192413) | Wastewater microbial communities from Lulu Island WWTP, Vancouver, Canada - plant16 | ecosystem: Engineered > WWTP > Wastewater > Unclassified | place: Canada: Vancouver, British... | reverse complement strand
TTGTGCCTGTAACATTTGTAATACCTGCTGTTGGTGGTGTAATATCTTGAGTTATTGTAATACTTTCTGTAGCTGTACAACCATTAGCACCTGTTACCGTTACTGTATATGTGCCAGAGGATGTTAACGTATTAGCTGCTGTACCAGGAGTCGAACCTCCACTCCATGAATATGTACCACCGCCTGTAGCAGTTACATTGATACTGGTAACAGTACAATCCAAGACTGTGGTGCCTGTAACATTTGTAATACCTGCTGTTGGTGGTGTAATATCTTGAGTTATTGTAATACTTTCTGTAGCTGTACAACCATTAGCACCTGTTACCGTTACTGTATATGTGCCAGAAGATGTTAATGTGTTAGCTGCTGTACCAGGAGTCGAACCTCCACTCCATAAATATGTACCACCGCCTGTAGCAGTTACATTGATACTGGTAACATTACAATCCAAGACTGTGGTGCCTGTAACATTTGTAATACCTGCTGTTGGTGGTGTAATATCTTGAGTTATTGTAATACTTTCTGTAGCTGTACAACCATTAGCACCTGTTACTGTTACTGTATAAGTACCAGAAGATGTGAATGTGTTAGCTGCTGTACCAGGTGTTGAACCGCCACTCCATGAATATGTACCACCGCCTGTAGCAGTTACACTTATACTGGTAGTTGTACAATCCAAGACTGTTGTGCCTGTATTGTTTGTAATACCTGCTGTTGGTGGAGTAACATTTTGAGTAATTGTGATACTTTCTGTATCGGTACAGCCATTAGCGTCAGTTACTGTTACTGTATATGTTCCAGGAGCAGTTAATGTGTTAGCTGCAGTTCCTGACGTTGAGCCTCCACTCCATGAATATGTACCACCACCTGTAGCAGTTACATTTATACTGGTAGTTGTACAGTCCAAGACTGTTGTGCCTGTAACATTTGTAATACCAGCTGTTGGGGGTAAATTTATAACTATCTGCATAGTTGCATCACTTGCACACTCACCAGGATTTGGTGTAAAAGTATAATTAGTAGTTGCGTTATTATTTATTGCAGGGTTCCAAGTACCTGTTATACCATTTGTAGAAGTTGTTGGTAAAGCAGGAATAGTAGCTCCTTGACAATATGGACCTACTGCATCAAATGTTGGTGTTTCTTTAGGTGTTATTGTTATGGTAAGTGTAGTAGGATTTGCACACTTTCCAGGATCTGGAGTAAATGTATAAACTGTTGTTCCAGCACTTGCTGTAGAAATAGATGATGGTGACCATGTTCCTGAAATCCCATTATTTGAAGTATTAGGTAATACGTCTGGGGTATCTCCAACACAATATGGACCTAATGGAGTAAAGGTTGGAGTCAATATCGGATTAACAGTTAATTCGTATGTACTTAACAAAGTATAAGTATCGCCGGAATTTACTGTTCCACTTCCGTTTGCATCACAATAAGCATAAGCACTAACTTCTTGGACAATTGGAGTTGAACCTCCATTAATTCCATTTGGCAAATTATTATCAGGTAATACAGAACCTGCTATAGGGAGTACACTTGAATAAACTATACAAGCAGGATTGGCGGTTTCAACATTGGTTTGCCAAGTAGCTAAACCAAATGCACTACCGGAACAAATTTCTTCGGCAAAATCTGCTACAGTTGTAGTTGCACAACAAGGTTTAATTACAGCGTCAACATATTCACAACTAATTGGCGAAGGCACAAAATGTTCAAAAGTTGCAGTTATATTAACATCAAAATTACTAGCTGTCCACTCTCCGCTAACAATTGCTCCACAATTTCCACCTGTTACAAAAGTAGTATTAACACCACCGCCACTAAATGTATTTGGGTAAACATAAATTTCGATAACACTATTTTGGTTATAACCAGTCATATCTGTTAAATCAAGGCTTACACTTGCAGTAGTCTGAGGTTCATAAAACACATTATCATAAACAACCATTCCATCAACCATAATAGTAATCCAAAAATGAGTATATCCTCCTGTAGGATGAATAAAGCAATAGCCTGCCAAATTAAAAGTAAAGTCTATTGAAGTAGCATTTCCTCCTATTCCACTAGCTGGCACTTGCATATAGGCTGCATTATTAACACCTCCAAAAGGGGACGAAACGACGCTTACATCAGAGGCATTCTCACTTATAGTATATACATAAGGTACGCTTGGACCAGCAGTATTACAACAAGCCAAGCCACCACTTATACCATTATACTGTAATGTAAATTTTTGTGGATTTTTAGCAATACAAGGATCTACTGCATGAGTTGGATTGGGTGTAATATCGAAGATATCTCCGAGATGAGATAAATTACAATCATTTTGCCAATTTGATACCCATTCACAATTAACTTCATCAAAGCTAATATCAACAATATCACTAATATCATCAGGGGTATTAGGATAAATTGTCAGACTATGAGTACCACTAGATAGAAGAGAATTATCATACTGACAGCGTATCTCCCATGGTAGATTCACTGTAGTAGTAGTACAGAAATATAAACTATTAATTATCATTGGAACATTGAAATCATTACAATTTACAGCAGTTTGAGTAACATTTCCGGAAGGAGTTGTAACTGTAATAATAGCAGGCGATATCACAATACTTGGCATAAACATAACATGTGATTGAGCACCAAAATTTCCAGAAATAGATGAAGATATTGCAGTACCACTCTGTTCTACTGTTATATAACCACCTGTACCATTAAACCCATCGCCATAAGCATCATAAACGTAAAGATAAAATACATTTCCTTCAATGCCGGCATCAATAGGACCAACTACTGAAAAGATATTAGCACCATTTACACCGGGACCACCACTGGCTACTACATTTGAAGTTAGACTGCTTACTATTTCCCAAGTAATTTGATTTGCCCTAGATGATCCATAATTACCAACTACGTCAAAATATATATCCCCATTACAATCAGTGTTTTGAACTTCAAGATAATACGTTTGTCCGGCGCAATGCTCTGCTGCACTACTTACAGTATCAGCATAATCAGGACAAGCAGCAGTTGTAGCACATATAGGAGCATTATAAAAAGATAATTTATCACAGTTTGTTGTAGTCGAAGCAAATGTTGCAGTTAATTGATGCTGAAGACCATCAGCTGATAGATTTGTTAAAGTATAAGGAGTTGGGCTTGTAAATGGCGGGTAAAATGTTTGACAAACACTACCCTCGCATATTTTTAAAGTTCCATCATTTGGCGGATCTGTAAAGAAAATCTCGCCACTTACACTAAATGTTGCTCCAGTACAAGCGGTTGTTGCAGAAATACTTGAGATATTACAATCCGAAACGATATCGCAATTAACAGAGCCTGCACCAGGGTTACCAATATTCGTTTGTGTTACAGATACCGTACCAGTACAATTGTTATAATTAGCTATAATTAATATATAATAATCTCCAACATTAACAGGTGTAATATTTAATATCTCAGTTGCATCAATTGAATAGGCTGCATCAGCTAAATTTCCCGAAGGAACAGCAAGATTATCAACACGACATGCATTCGAATTTGTGGTTGTGCTACCACTATTACCATTATCATACCACGTATATGTACCGCTACCCACAAGATCTGCAGGGTCACATGTCAGATTATCAAAAGGTCCATAACAAGCAAAATCCACGTCTCCGCAAGAAGCAATTTCCATTTCAATATATCCTAAAGATTCAATCTGAAAATACCACCATGTTGCATTTTTTAAATAACCACATTGACCAGCTGGAGCCGGTATTTCTGGGTTATTTTCTGTAACACTAAAATTAACACCAGTACTACCACCGTCAGCGCAAATTGCTAAAGCATCTTCGCAATTATCTGCTCCAATAATATCTACTCCACCAGGACAATCCACACTAACAGTAACAGTTGTTGATGAAGAACTAGAATATAAATCCGCAATCAAATAATAAGTTACACCTCCTGTTAATGTTACAGTATTAGAGCTACCACTACTACCGCCATACCAATAGCCGTTCGATAGATTAGTAGAATTCGGGTCACAGGCTGACATTAAAAAGAAATCTGCATCTGCACTTCCTTCATTTAAGTTAAATGTATAAGAACCTGTTGTAGGTGCTGTAAAAGCCCATACTTTTTCTGAACCTGGCCAAGAAAGAGATGTGCCTGTATAATTTGTCCAATAACCACCACTAGGAGTTAATGTAGCAGTATAAGTTGTTCCACAGTTCATAGTAGTTATAGATGAACATGGACCTGAGGCTGGTGAATATGTCAGTCTCATAGAAGGCACATATGATAAATCATCATCGGTGCAAGTCCAACTGCTATAATTTCCGCAACCACTATCAGAATAGTCGCCTACACATTGATTTGAAACAGATCTCACATAATTACCACCTCCACTAGAATAAGTACTATTATCTCGGGAAAATTCAATCAATATTCCATTGCCTGTGTATGATAGATTTGAAGAAAATGAATGAGTATGCCAACCTGTTCCCCAAGAAGAACTTGATAGAGTAACTGGACCAAGATTCATTGACCAACCACTAGTAACCCAACTAGTTAGACTGGTATTTGTTGTGTTTTGTGTTCTGATTCTGAAATTGGAAATATTCATACCACTATTTGCAGAAGCATACATATCAATTGCAGAAATAGTCGAGCCACTTGTAATGCCAGCAGCAGATAAATTACTTGATAATAACAATACTTGCATGATATTGTCGTGATAAAATGTATTATAAGGAACATTACTGCTAGTACTTGTTGATTGAGTATAACTAGTTAAAACTTCAACAGTAGGGTCAACATAAACTGGGAAATTGCGACTTGGGTCTAGTAGCCAATCTGATAGAATAGCATAGCTAACAATTAATTTGCCATTTTGGAAACTAACTTGATATTCCGAAAAATAACGTTTACCTTCAAATCGGTCAGCAATTTTTTTACCGTCTTTATCGTGCTGTGTTCCGACTTCAGGAATTTCTATAGATTTCATAATTTCATCGTAGCTAATTGAGCCATCGAATACAACAACTTGTTTAAAACGAATTCCGTCAGATCCATCGGGCATCATTATAGTAAACGAATTGGTAGCAAAGTCACTGGTCATAGTTTTTTCATCTGAAACAACATACCAGCCTTGAGGCAAATCCACTTCTTGAGAAAAAATAACAAGTTTGTCTGATTCGCTTTGCAACCATGTGGCATCTTTAATAATATATCCCGATTCAACACCAAATGGCATTGTTACCATTTCGAAATCAATAGCAGGAAATAAATCGACATATTTCAGACTTCTAGCATCTTGTTTTTGACCAGAAACGCTGTTTTTTCTTATTTGACGGCTTTGCAAACCATCAGATGATGCAATTTTTATTGATGGATTATTTCCAATCGACAAATCCATTTTTTCTTTTGAAATAACATAACCTTTATTTGGGTCTGAGTTATAAAAAGTTTTAAAACTATTGGTGGTATTGCAAAAAGAAAAATCACTATGTTCACCTGTGTTATTTTCTGTAATACTTAAATCAATATCTCTCCAATTACCTTGTTCATCTTGATAATGAATTCCTGAAAGAAAAACAGCTGTATATGAGCCATCGGGATTTTGAAAAGTTTTGGTATCACGAGAACGTTTAGAAAAGTCTTCATTCTTGGGTTCGTAAGGATAATACACACCTTTTTCGCTCCATCTGTTTGGGTGAAAAAGTGAATACATTCCTGTTTTTTCAACCCAGGATTCATTGTTACTAGTCTTTGTGCACGAAATAAGATCAGTATTGTTCAACCATGAATTTAATTCGGCTTCAGCAAAAACAGAATTGTATCCAAGAATATTTGTATTTGATCTAAAAAGCTGTTGTTCCTTTTTCCTCTTTGCATCTTCCTCTGCTTTTTTAGCTAAATCTTCAAGATACATTTCTTCATCTACATTAGTTTTTGAACTTGCAGATAATTTCATTTCTGCCATTTTTTGCTCTTGCTCAAGCTTCTCTTTATCAAGCAAATAAGCCCCTGACTCATAATATTTATCAATAATTTCATCTAAAATTACGGCAAGTTGCTCATTTGTAAAATCATCTTTTGTTTCACACATACATCGCGAATACTCTTTTCCGTAATAGAGATGAAACCTTAGCACACCAGAGTTTGCAAGCACATGGTTAGCTATAGATTGCACATAAGTTTCTGGTATTTCACCATAAATATTCAAATAACAAATACGAGTTCCATTTTCATAAAACTTTTCAGCATCTGTCTGAATTTCGCTAATCCATTTTAATTGCGAAAAACTACTCTTTTCTTGTCCAAATAAAAAAGCATTGAACAAAAAAGAAAGGAAAATAACAATAACAATTTTTTTCATAAAAAAAAACTTTAAATATTTTTCACTTCTACTAACTTCTCTAAAATCAAGCTAAAAACTCATTCATATTCAAGAATTTAACTTAACAAATAAACACCAACTTCTCACTATTTATTTACATTTTATTAATTCAACACACTATTAAACAATACAAACAATATGTAAAATTACACAAAAGTTTATATAAAACAAAAAAAAAACACTTTTTTTTATAATTAAAAGCACTTTTTTATTTTACTTTTATTCTCAAGCCAGCTAAAACCCTAACACACAAAAAGTTAAAAAAAATAAAAAAATTTAATTTTAATCTTTCATCAAAATTTAGCTACTTTTGAATAAAATCAAACTTTTAGTGCCCAGAACAAGATTCGAACTTGCACATCCATACGGACACCAGCCCCTCAAGCTGGCGTGTCTACCAATTCTACCATCTGGGCAAAATTAAGCCGTCAAAAATAATTATTTATACCAAATAAACCAACAAAAAAAATGAAAAATGTTAAAAAAATTTAAAATAAATGCCTAATCCTAAAAAAAGCTGATACGATTTATTACAAATGTTCTTTTTTACAAATCAAACTTTTAACCCTCAATTAAATTAAATCCAAAATTCTTAATTCCCAATAATTGTCATACTAAAAACTAAATCATTCATAATCAACTTGCAAAGATATTATGTTTTTTTTTAATGGAGTGCTTTTTTTGTGTTTTTTTTATATAAAAATGACAATTTTTTTTAACGGACTTTTTTATGCTCAATTTTAGATTTGCATAGATAAGATACAAAACAGTTAAAAGGTAAAAGCGATGCACTGAACGTAGTTGAAGTGTTAAAAGCTGTTCGGCTTTTCTTTATGAACTTTTAACTGATAAACCTTGCTCGCTCGGATTTTTAATCCGAGTGTAAACTACCAACACTCGGATTAAAAATCCGAGCGAGCATCATGGGTATTTGGAGCGAGCATCAGGGTGTTAAAAGCGAATACTAGAGTGTTAAGATTGTGAGCAGAGTGAGCTTGCGAACTCTGCGAAGCAAACCCAAGCGAGCAAAGCGAGCAAATAATTATTCAATTATTAATTCTTAATTATCAATTATCAATTTTCTAAGGAGCGAGTGCAGAGTCAAGCTTGCTTGAACTATGCCGAGAGACAACAGAAAATGTAGCGAAGCTAAATTATTCAATTATCAATTAAAAGAACGCCCTCACTTGTACATTAGCGTTATGAATAATTTTTGAGTCGGGAGATTTTCTGGCGTTGTAGTTAATATTTATTTGTAATCCATTTGCTAATTGCCTTTGAAAAGCTAAGCCCCAAGTTAAGTTTGAACCAGGCATAAATCCTTCTAACATTTCATAGGCTAAAGCTCCGTTGGTGGAAGCATTGTATTTGTAGTGTATATAATTAAAATTGGCTGTTAAACTTCCTTTTTTCACAGAACTTAGTCTATATTCTAAACCAAAATCGTTTGATAAAAGTTTTTCGCCTTCAATATTATCTTTTTGTTTGAAAATATGTTTAATACTTACTCTATTACTTAAATTTGGCTGAAAACTAAACTGAAATTCATTGTTTAAAATATTAATTTCATAGTTTTTTGAAGAAAAATATTCTGAATTATAAGCCTTATCGGTTTGAGAAACTTTATTTTGAAATCCAAGTTTTGAATTAATATTATAACGCATTTGTAAAGTATGAGAAAATGTCTTTCTAGTATCAAAGCCCGAAACTAACAAAAGTTTATTATTGTTTGAATTTATAATATAATCAGCACCTATTTTTGGGTTACCTCTGTTAAAAGACAAAGAATTTCTAAACGATGAGGTTTGATTAACAAGGTTTATATCATCAATATTTTGAGCAAAAGGATTAGCATATTCTAAAAATTCGGAAGAAGTATTTTTTTGTGAAATCATATAAGCAGTTTGGTTAGAAAATTTAGACAAAAACTTTAAAAAACCTTTTTTGTTCCTTAACAAAACCGAAGGATTAAAATTTACATTTTGACTGATCTGATTAGAGTAGGTTTTAATATATTCTGCCGTTGGATTAATAATTCTAATAAAATTTGCTTGGTCAATAAAGTTTGCTATTTCAAACTCATCAAGTTCTTGAATGCCGTTGTTGTTATAATCTGTCCAAGTATAAACTCCTTGTCCTGGAGCTACTTCCACATAGGCAAATTCGGTTTTTCTTTCTAAACCCGAACCAATTTCATAAAAATTTCCTGAAGATATTGCACCTTTCCACAATCTGAAATTATATTCTGCTCTTCCTGTTGTATTATTTTCAGGATTTCCTCTGTAAAGCGAAGTATCGTTAACGTCTAAAATTCTGTAATTCAACTCTAATTTGAATTTATGATTTGGATTTTGCTCTAAAGAAGTACCAAGGTTAAAATCGTGAGAATTGCTCGACAAATTTAATTCATTATTTTTCGGCAAAAAATCTTCTCTATATTTGTAATTAAGATTGAACTGAACTTTTGCACTATCTAAACTATTTAAAAATGCTTCGTAAGAGTTAAATTTAAAACTATTCAAAGCCAAGCTATTGTCTGTGAGCATGTTGCGAGTGTTGTTTTCTGCAAATTCACCTAAACCAAGGCTTAAAAATTTAAAATCTTTTTTAATTCTTAAATTATGTCTTAAAAACTCAGCGTTTGTAAGCGAATCTTTATTTTGTAGCAAAGAAGCATTTCCAATTATTGACCAAGATTTTAATTTTAAATTTGTATTGAGCAAGTTTTGTAAACCTCTGTAAATCACGCCTCTATCTAAATAAGTTGATGTAAAATTAGCAGTTCCTAATTTTTTGTCTGAATATAAAATTCCTCCTGAAATATTATTTTCATTATTATATGAATACATATTATTCAAATTCCAATCGCGAGTAAATTCTGTGCTTCTAAAATTTTCTATTCCTCTAAAATGCTTTTGTAAAAACATATAATCAGCAAAAGCTCCAAACCAAGTTTTTTCAGTTTTGTAAAAAGCTTGTTTTAGTCCAGTTTTTAGAGCAAGACCATTATCATCATGTGAGTCTAATTTTGAAAAAGTGTTCACATCGTTTTTGCTGAAAGCTGCTTCAAAATTTATTTGCGTTTTTTCGCCTAAATTAAGCTCTCCACCAGCATTGATTAGTTGAGATTTTTTTGGTGTAACAATCAAACGATAAGGCATGTAGTCTCCTTGTGGCTTGCCATTTTCTGGAGCAACCCATTCATAAACTCTACCGTTAGCAGCCGAAACGCCTTTTTTATAAAAACCATTATTTTCGCCAACAAAAGCAAAACTTACTCTATAGTGAGCCAGTTCAGGGTCTGAGCTATATACAAAAATGGAATCATAAACAAATCCTTCAACAATGGTGTCGCAGAGTTTGTAGCGAACTTCAGAAGGAACAAATTCCAAAGAATCAAATCCTGGAATTAAAGCCATATCAAGATTATCGCCAATTTGTGAAAGCAGAAATCTATCTTGCTGTGTAATATTTTGGTCGAAAGGTTGATTTTTATTATCGCTTTCGTCGTAAAAATTTAACCAAAATTTTGATTTTTCGTAAGTGATTTCTGTTGAACCTGTTATCAAAAATCTTGAATAATTTCTATCTGAATATTCAAACTCTGCAATAATTCTTTTGTCTTTGTTTATAGGCTGTTTTGTTGTAAAAGTAATTTCGCCAAGATTATAATCTATAGTATAATCATTTTCAAATCCACGATTTAAAAGCTTGCCATCAATGTAAATTCGCTCTGTGCCAGCCAATACAACAATATATTGTTCGTTGTTTGCACCAACAAGTTTATAAGGTCCTTGATTGCCTTCTACTCCAATAATTTCTTGACGATTAAATTTTCCTTTGCTTGCAGCACCACTAATTTGATTATTAAAACTTATTTTTTTTCCAGATTTTGTTTCTATATCGGTATTGAAATTAATTTTTGCTCCTTGTGCTTTTTTATTATAATTTAAAAAATAACCTTTTGGTCTGCTCAACTCAAAATCACCAGCAGTTAGTGAAAATTTATCATTGAAAATTTTTATAAAAATTTTATCAAACTCTTGAAGTTGCTGAGTGTTACCATCAGGTTGAATAGGAATATTATTATCGCTAATTGCTGCTTGAATAAATAAATTATCGCTAATTTGTCCGTCTAATTGCAAGTTCATGGCAGAATTTACAATAACATCTTGATTGTTTCCAAACCCAACACCACGACTAATACTGCCTTTGCGTGACAAATTATACTTTTGATTTGCTGATTTAAAATCTTCAAAACTAAAAACATAATCATAGTTATTAAAGCCGTCATCTTTTGCACTAATAAGAAAATCTTCTTTCTTAAAAATTGTTTTTGGCTCAAAATAGTTAACAGGAAAAGTTTTGTATGAAATATTAATTTTATCGCAGTTAGGTTTCTGTTTGAAAATTATGGAAGAATTTTTAAAATCAAAATCAAAAGAATTTGAAGGAATTTTATTGCCATCGCAATCTGTTAAATTTAAACTTTGTGAAACTATACTAAGGCTGTCTAACTTAATAGTGTCTTGGTCTAACGAAATTTCTTTATTTCGTAAATTGATTAATGATTGTGAAAACATAAATAAATTTATGCACAAAAATAATATTATGAGGGCATACTTTTTCACAATTTTTTTTTACAAAAATAAGTATAGATGTTTATAACGACAAAAAAACTAAAAAATTGGAAATTTTGTGAAAAAATAAATATACAGTTAAAAGTTAAAAGTCGAAAGTAGTCTGCGGGTTTGGCATTTCTTAGCAAACTTTAAACTTGATAAACTTTTAACTGAATTAGGGTGGTAGAATAAATTAAAATTTGTATAGATAAGAGACGGCGCATGCACCGTCTCTACACTATACTGCATAATTTATTCAAAATTCGACTTTTAACGGATAAAATTTATTTTTCAGATTTTTGCTCAGGTCTTTCTTCCTTTGGAGGACGAGGCAACAAAGCCTTACGACTTAATTTGAATTTTCCAGTTTTTTGGTCAATTTCAATTAATTTTACCTCAATTTCTTGTCCTTCTTTTAGTACTTCTTCAACAGATTTAATTCGTTTCCAATCAATTTCGGAAATATGTAATAAACCTTGATGATTTGGTAAAATTTCGACAAAAGCTCCAAAAGTAGTAATACCTTTTACTTTACCAGTATAAATTTCGTTTAATTCTGGAACAGCAACTATAGCTTTTACTTTACTCAAAGCTAAGTTCATGTCTGTTTGGTTATTAGCAGAAATTTCAACATAACCTTTGTCGTCTTTTTCTTCAATTCCAATTACAGTATTTGATAAGGCTTGAATTTCTTGAATAATTTTTCCACCAGGACCTATAACAGCACCAATCATATCTTTAGGAATTACTATAGTTTCAATTCTTGGAGCATGTTCCTTATATTCAGGACGAGGTTGTGCCAAGGTCTTAGACATTTCGTTTAAAATGTGTTCTCTGCCTTGTCTTGCTTGTTCTAAAGCTTGTTCTAAAACTTCATAAGAAAGTCCATCAACTTTAATATCCATTTGAGTAGCGGTAATTCCGTCTTTAGTTCCGCAAACTTTAAAGTCCATATCACCAAGATGGTCTTCGTCGCCAAGAATATCACTTAAAATAGCAAATTTGCCAGTTTTTGGATCAGCAATTAATCCCATTGCAATTCCGCTTACAGGTTTAGAAATTGGAACACCAGCATCCATAAGAGCAAGACAACCAGCACAAACAGTAGCCATTGATGAAGAACCATTTGATTCTAAAATATCAGAAACTACGCGTACTGTATAAGGGAATTTTTCGCCTTTTTCAGGAACAACTTTTGCCAAAGCTCTGTGAGCAAGGTTACCATGACCAACTTCTCTACGACCAACACCTCTGTAAGGTCTGGCTTCACCAGTAGAAAATGGAGGGAAATTATAATGTAATATAAAAGTTTCGTATCCTGCTATCATTGCACCATCAATTTGTTGCTCGTCTATTTTATTTCCTAAAGTTACTGTAGTTAGAGATTGAGTTTCGCCACGAGTAAAAATAGCAGAACCATGAGCTGCAGGTAAATAATCAACTTCGCTCCAAATAGGACGAATTTCGTTAGTTTTACGACCATCAAGTCTTACTTTTTCGTTGAGTACCATTTGGCGAACAGCTTCTTTCTTAACATCATGGTAATAGCGGTCGATAAGTGTTTGAATTTTTTCTAAACTTTCTTCATCATATTGAGCACAGAAATTTTCTTTTACTTCAGAAAATAATCTTAAACGCTCGTGTTTGTCAGCAGTTTGAGTCATCGCAACAGCATAAGCTTTGTCATAAGTTTCGTCCCAAACTTTTTTTCTTAAATCTTCATCATTGTTTTCATGACAATATTCAGCAAAACCTTCTATTCCACAAGCTTTGCGAAGCTCAATTTGTGCTTGACACTGAACTTTAATAGCTTCGTGAGCAAATTTTATAGCTTCCAACATTTCTTTTTCAGAAACTTCGTTCATTTCGCCTTCAACCATCATAATATTGTCGATAGTTGCAGCAACAATCAAGTCAATATCAGCTCGTTTGTTATCTTCCGCAGTTGGGTTGATTACAAAATTGCCATCAATTCTTGCAACTCTTACTTCAGAAATAGGACCATTAAAAGGTATGTCTGTTACCGACATAGCAGCCGATGCAGCCAAGCCAGCTAATGCATCAGGTAGGTCGTTTTTATCAGCCGAAATAAGCATTACATTTACAAAAACTTCGGCATGAAAATCATCAGGGAAAAGTGGACGCAAAGCTCTGTCAACTAATCTTGATACAAGAATTTCGTAGTCAGAAGCTCGCCCTTCTCTTTTGTTGAAGCCTCCAGGAAAACGACCAACAGCGGCATATTTTTCCTTGTACTCAACAGAAAGAGGCATAAAATCAACATCTTCTTTCGCATCATCAGCAACAACAACAGTTGCCAAGAGCATGGTTTTACCCATCTTCACCACTACCGAACCACTTGCTTGCTTCGCTAGTTTACCGGTGGAAATTTCGATTTCTCGACCGTCGTCTAATTTAACGACTTGTTTAATTTCATTATACATATATTTCAATTCAAATTTATTTTAAAAACAAAAAAAGCAAAACTTAGTGTTTTGCTTTCTTAGCGGTTTAACGACGTAAACCTAATTCTTTTACTATTGCTCTATATCTTTCGATATCCTTGTCTTTTAAATAATCAAGCAAGGCTCTACGTTTTCCAACCAATGATATCAAGGCACGTTGAGTACTAAAATCTTTTTTGTGAATTTTTAAGTGCTCGGTTAAGTGACTGATACGGTAGGAAAATAAAGCAATCTGAACTTCTGGAGAACCAGTGTCTTTATTAGACTTTCCGTGTTTTTCGACAAATTCTTTCTTTTTGTCTGAATCTAAATAATTCTTCATCACTTTTTATTTTTGTTTATAAATTAAGGGTGCAAAAATACTACTTCTTTTGATATGTGCAAAATTATTTTATAGAAAATTCTATTCCTGAAAACAAAAAATCTGCTAAAAAACACTTAACTATTATTTGGAATTAGTTTAAATAAGATTACTTTTGCCACAAAATTTTAAAAGTGAAATATTTAAGACATAAAGCTATAAGAATATTTTTACTAAGTTTTTTTGGGTTATATATTGTAGGAAACTCTTTATTTACCCATAGTCACGAAATTAATGGAGTTAAATTTACTCACTCTCACTTTTTTAATTTATTAGGAACAGAAAGTAAAACAACTAAAACTCACGAACATAGCGAGAAAGAAATTGTAACTATTCAAATTTTGAATCAAGCTTTTCTTGCTTGTGCTTTCGTATTTGCAATAGGTTTTGTAAATAAATTATTTTATCAAAAAATAAAACTTGGGTTTTTTACACCTACTTATTATCATTTATTTTTACTTGATACAAAAAACTTACGAGCCCCACCTATTTTATAATCAATAGAGGATTTTGTGGTGTTAAACTGAAATTCAGTAGGGGTTTAATATAAAATTAATTTTTATGAGAAGTTTTTTGTTAATTACAATAATATTTTTGATGAGTTTTTTATCTGCTTTTTCTCAAAATAAAACAGATATAAATATTTTTGGTCATGTTACAGATAGTTTTACTGGCGAACATGTTCCTTATATAAATATTCAACTTAAAGGTACAACAATCGGTACAGCAACAGATGCAACAGGTCATTTTTATTTAAAAAATTTGCCTAAAGGAGAATTTTCAATAGTTGCTTCAGGACTTGGTTATAAAAATTCGGAACAAACAGTTAAGTTAGAATTAGGAAAATCAATAGAAATAAACTTTGTTATAGAAGAAGATAAGGTTTTATTAGAAACTGTTGTTGTTTCAGCAAATCGTAATGAAGTAAATCGAAAAGAAGCACCTAATATAGTAAATGTTATTAGTCCTGTTTCATTGGAAAATACAAGTTCTAATAATTTGGCTCAAGCTTTGGTTTTTCAGCCAGGATTAAGAGTTGAAAATAATTGTCAGAATTGTGGTTTTCAGCAAGTTAGAATAAATGGACTTGATGGACCTTATTCTCAAATTTTAGTTGATAGTCGTCCAATTTTTAGCTCTTTAGCTGGCGTTTATGGTTTAGAGCAAATTCCTGCAAATATGATAGATAGAGTTGAAATTGTTAGGGGAGGAGGTTCTGCAATTTTTGGCTCAAATGCTATTGCTGGTACTATTAATATAATTACTAAAGAAGCTATAAACAATTCTGTTACAGTTGCAAATACAGCCAATTTAATTGGTGGACGTTCACTTGATAATTTTACAAGTTTAAATGCTTCTTTGGTTTCGGATTCTTACAAAACAGGAATAGTGATTTTTGGTTCAAATCGTCAGCAAAGTCCATATGACCACGATGGAGATGGCTTTACAGAAATAAGTAAAAACAACGCGAAAAGTATAGGATTTAGAGCTTACCATAGAACTAATTATGGAAAACTTAGTTTGGAATATCATAATATCAACGAATTTAGAAGAGGTGGAAATAATTTGCACCTGCCAGCACATGAGGCTGATATTACTGAACAATTAAATCATAATATCAATACTGGAAGTATAAAATATGATTTGTTATCAAAAGATGGAAAACATAATCTTAATATATTCTCATCAACTCAAAAAATTGATAGAGAAAGTTATTACGGAGCACAAAAAGATCCAAATGCATATGGCACTACAGACGATTTTACAATAGTTTCAGGACTGCAATATGGATATTCAATAAAAAAGTTTTTGTTTATGCCAGCTCAATTAACTTTAGGTGGAGAGCATGTATATAATAATCTTAAAGACAGAATGTTAGGCTATAATAGAAAAATAGACCAAAAAATAAATATCGAAAGTTTATTTGTTCAAAATGAATGGAAAAATGAAAAGCTAAGCATTTTGTTAGGCTCGCGTTTAGACAGACATAATTTAATAAAAAATAAACCTATTTTTAGTCCAAGAGTAAATTTGAGATATAGCCCAAGTGGTTTAATTAGTGTTAGAGCAAGTTATTCGGCAGGCTTTAGAGCTCCTCAAACTTATGACGAAGACTTGCATGTTGCAGCGGTAGGCGGAGAAGTGTTTTTAATTAGTGTTGATCCAAATTTAAAAACTGAAAAATCGCAAACATATACTGCTTCTTTCGACCTATACAGAGCTTTTGGTAAGTTAGAAACAAATGTTTTGATAGAAGGATTTTATACAAACTTAGACAATGTATTTGTTTTAGAAGAAATAGGAAATGATGCTCAAGGAAATTTATTATTAGAACGCAGAAATGGTGCTGGTGCTGTTGTGAAAGGAATAAATTTAGAAGGAAAACTCGCACCATCAAATAAATTTCAGGCTCAATTAGGTTTTACTGTTCAAAAAAGTGAATATGTAGAGCCATTGGTTTGGAGTACTAATGAAAATCTAAGTCCGCAAAAAAGAATGTTTCGTTCACCAAGTACATATGGATATTTAACAGCTTTTTACAAACCAATAAAAGAGCTTAATGTTTCACTTTCAGGAACTTATACTGGTTCTATGCTTGTTCAGCATCTCGAAGGATATATTTCTGAAGATATGGAATTTGAAACTCCAGAATTTTTTGATTTGAATATTAAAATTGCATATGATTTTAAAATAAACTTAAGTGGAAGTTTGCAACTTAATGCAGGTGTTAAAAATATTTTTAACGCTTATCAAAAAGATTTTGATCAAGGTGAATTTCGCGATGCGGGTTATATTTATGGTCCAGGTTTGCCAAGAACTTACTTTGCAGGTTTAAAGATTATGATATAAAAAATCAGTTAAAAGTTAAAAAAGTTTTTAAAATTAAATTCGCTTGAGCGATTGACTAAACACTAAAAACTTAACACTCAACACTAAAAACTCTTTTAACTTTTAACTTTTAACTGAATCATTAGCCGTTAATTTCGTCAAGTATAGCTTGAATATCATCTTGGCAACCACCGCAACCTGTTCCAGCATTAGTTTCTTCGCCAACTTCTTCAACATATTCATCTAAATCTGGAATTGAAGATTTGGTTACTAATATTTTTTTATTCATTTAATCAGCCCTTAATATCTGGTATAATAAAAGATTTTGTTATATCAGCATTTATTATTCTCACTTTATTCCCTTTTACTTTTATCCTTTTGCTTTCCAATAATTTGTCAAGAATAAATAACATATCTATTTGTAAATCTAAAATAAAATCATATCCATATTTATAAAAAGCTTCTGATGAAATAACACTTTGCAAAATGATAGGTCCTGTGTCAATTCCCTCATCTATAAAATGAGCAGTGTTTCCTAAAATAGAAGCATTATCACTTATAGCCTTATCAATAGCATTTCTTCCAGGATAATTTGGCAAAATAGAAGGATGAAAATTTATTATTTTATTTTTATATTCTTTTAATATTTCGCCTTTTAATATGTGACCTCCAAAAGAAAAACAGTAATCTATTTTATTTTTTTTCATCAAACTAAGTAAATTATCAGAATTTTTTAAGTTTCTATCTGGCTTTTCCAATTCATAAAAGTCTTTTAAATTATATA
>Ga0255343_1003261_pt1 | contig 17467 bp, 19 predicted proteins | sample wastewater_treat_4_FD_192413 | JGI IMG/M metagenome (GOLD analysis project Ga0255343, IMG submission 192413) | Wastewater microbial communities from Lulu Island WWTP, Vancouver, Canada - plant16 | ecosystem: Engineered > WWTP > Wastewater > Unclassified | place: Canada: Vancouver, British... | reverse complement strand
TTGTCGCCATTGATACTTTCCCTTTCATTCAATCAGCATACTCTTTTCGCGCTCATTCTTATTTGAGGCAACACTGTCTCTTCGCGCTCATTTTATATAAGGTACGCCGGATTCTTGACAATGATGTCGATCTGCTATATAGTCGGTTATGCGACAAGCAGAAGCTGCCCGCTTCTCACCTGACGAACACGTTTTGTCTGGTGCAGGCAAACGAAGCGATTCGGATTGGCGGGTTTTTGCCCGTCAATCTTATTTTTGTTGGAGGTGGACACATATCAGCACAGAAATGACCATCAATGAGGGAATCCGTGATCGCGAGGTGCGGCTGATTGCGGCCGATGGTACCCAACTGGGTATCATGCCTACCGAGCGGGCTTTGCAGCTGGCTGAAGAAGCAAGGCTGGACTTGGTGAAGATCGTTCCCAAAGCGCAGCCGCCTGTATGCAAACTGATGGACTATGACAAGCATCGTTTTGAGCAGGCCAAGCGCGAAAAGGAGATGCGCAAGAATCAAAAGACGATCTCACTCAAAGAAGTACAGCTTTCAGCGACCATTGAGGAGAACGACATCCAGGTCAAGGCCAGGAATGCCATTCGCTTCTTGAAGGCCGGCGACAAGGTGAAGGTCACCATCCGCTTTCGTGGGCGTCAGATAACCCACAGCGAGATAGGTTACCGCGTCATGAAAGAGTTTGCGGAGCGCATCAGCGATGTTGCCGTGATCGAGCGCATGCCCAATCTGGAAGGCCGCCACATGATCATGATTCTCGCACCCCGTCAGGACAAGCCTGGCAAACAGGAAAAAGAAACACAGCCGTAAGGCTCGCCGGTAAAAACGGGCATTTAGTAAAGGAGGGCATTTCCATGCCAAAAATGAAATCCCACCGCGGCGCTGCCAAGCGTTTCCGCGTGACCAAGAACGGTAAGGTCAAGCACAAGAAAATGAACCTGGGTCATATCATGACCAAGAAAAAGACCAAGCGTACCCGGCAGTTGCGCGCAGGCGGCTTCCTGCAAAACAAGAAGGAAGCCAACACCATCCGTTTGCTGATTCAGCAGTAAGTCTGTACTTTTAGGAGGATAATTATATGGCTCGCATTAAAAGGGCAGTGAATGCCCAGAAGAAACGCCGCAAGATGCTCAAGCTGGCCAAGGGATATTATGGCGCCAAGTCCAAACAGTACCGCGCCGCAAGTGAACAGGTCCGCCGCTCCCTGGCCTATGCTTATGTGGGGCGCAAACTCCGCAAACGCGATTTCCGCCGCCTGTGGATTGTCCGCATCAATGCAGCAGCCCGCCAGAACGGCCTGAATTATTCCGGACTCATCAGCGGGCTCAAACGCGCTGGCATCGTCATCAACCGCAAGATGCTGGCGGATCTGGCTGTCAACGATGCCAAGGCATTCGCCCAATTGGCTGAGCGCGTCAAGAGCGCTTAAGTATAAACAGCATTCATCGAAAGGCCTCCGGGCCTTTTTTGCTTCTTAATCCAGGAAAAATAGAATTCTTCTCTAATCCGCAAACCCCTGAGCGCTGATTGTTGGCTTGTATGCAGAAGAAAGAATAAAATATTCATCATTGTATTTTTTGTGTTCCGGTCATATAATCAAAGTGAAAAAAAGCATAAGGGGGGAGACTTATATGATTATTGGTATCCCAAAGGAAATTATGCATGATGAAAGGCGTGTATCTGTTACGCCGGATGTGTGTGGTCGCTACATCAGCCTTGGGCATACGGTTCTGGTTGAGCATGATGCGGGGGAAGGGGCCTACTTCCACGATGAACAATACGCTGCTGCCGGCGCGCAGGTTGTATCCGGCGCCGGAGATGTATATAAGCGGGCTGATTTGATTTTGAAGGTCAAAGAACCTCTGCTCAATGAGCAAACCGGTTTGCATGAGGTAGACATGATGCGTCCGGGACAGGTGTTGATCAGTTTTATTCACCCTGCAGCGCCTGCCAACCACCAGATGGTGAAAGATTTGGCAAGACGGGGGATTACCGCGTTGACACTGGATGGGGTGCCGCGCATTTCCCGCGCCCAGTCCATGGACGCGCTGACCAGCATGTCTACCTGCGCCGGCTACAAGGGCGTTTTGATGGGCGCCAACCTGTTGCCGCGTTTTGTTCCGCAGATTTTTTCGGCTGTGGGCATGATCAAACCCATCAATGCCTTGATCATTGGCGCTGGCGTTGGCGGCTTGCAGGCCCTGGCTACTATCAAACGCCTGGGTGCCCGGGTGTATGCAGCGGACATCCGGCCAGCAGCGCGTGAGCAGGCTCAGAGCCTGGGCGCACAGATTGTGGAGTTGAACGTGCCTGATGACGCCGCGGTGGGCGAGGGCGGATATGCCCGTGCGCTCAGCAAGGAGTTGCTTTTGTTGGAGCGTGAGGCGCTTGCTGCGCGGCTGCCCGAGATGGATCTGGTCTTCCTGTCCGCTCTTGTTCCGGGCAAACTGGCTCCGGTTTTGATTACTGAGGAAATGGTCAAAATCATGAAGCCGGGGGCTGTTATTGTGGACATTTCCATTGATCAGGGCGGCAATTGCTCCCTGACTCCGCCGGGCGAGATCAAAACGATGCACAAGGTGCATTTGGTTGGCATCAAAAATATCCCGGGTCTTATACCGGAGAGTTCAACCAGTATGTTTGCGCTGAATATGTTTAACCTGGTAAATTATCTGGTCAGGGACAATGCTCTTGTTTTAGATGAAGAGGACGAGATTGTCCGCGGCATCCTCACCACGCACAAGGGTGAGGTCGTCCATCAGGGCGCTCGCGAGGCAATGGGCTTATGAGCATGGAGATTATTCTGATTGTGGTTTTTGTGGCCGCCACCCTGCTGGGCTATAAGCTGATCAACGCTGTACCCAGCCTGTTGCACACCCCGCTGATGAGCGGCATGAACGCGCTGAGTGGTATCACCCTGCTTGGCATTATTGCCGTGACCGCCCTCTCGGACAGTGTGGCGGGCAAGCTGGCTGGCCTGGTGGGCATCATCGCTGCAACCATCAATGTGGTGGCAGGCTTTGGCGTTACCGACCGTATGCTTCGTATGTTCCGGGGCGAGCAGCAGCATCAGGAGAACGGACAATGAGCGACACCCTTTATTACATTTTCAGTGTTCTGCTCAGCCTGGGTGTTTTGTACGGCATCCGTCTGATGAGCAAAGTCAAAACTGCGGCGCTGGGCAATCGCGTCAGCGCGCTGTGCATGCTGGCGGCTGCAGCAATCACCCTGATGCGCACAGACCTATCCGGCAGCTTGCCCTACATCATCACAGGCCTGGCTGGCGGAAGCCTGGTCAGCCTGTTGATGACAGCCAGAGCCAAAATGATCCAAATGCCGCAGATCGTTGGCCTGCTCAACGGTTTGGGCGGCCTGGCCTCCCTGTTGGCAGCGCTGCTCACTGTGTCGTCCGGCGCGGCGCGAAGCGCTTTTGAGCTGACGACGTCTGCCCTGGCGTTGGCGGTAGGCGCGCTTACCTTTTCAGGATCCCTGGTCGCGGCGGGCAAGCTGCACGGTCAACTGCCCCAAAAGCCCTTGGTTTATCTCGGACACAGCGCGCTGACCGTTTTTGCCGCCCTGGTGATGGTCGCGCTTATTGCGCTGCTGCCACTGAGCGCTCATGGCAACAGCCTGTTGTTGAGCTTGCTGCTGATCCTGGCTGGGCTGATCTTTGGCTGGCTATTCGCCATTCGAGTAGGCGGCGCTGATATGCCCATTACCTGCTCAATTCCACTTCCGGTGTAGCCGCGGCGATCGCCGGAATGGCATTGGGGGACATTCTGCTGGTAGCGGTGGGTGGCATCGTGGGCGCCTCCGGCTTGCTGCTCACGCAGATCATGTGCCGCTCAATGAATCGCAGTCTGGGATCTGTTATCTTTGGCGGTTCTGCACATCCGGCCGCAAGCCCGGCAGCGACTGCATCGCTGGTCAGGAATCCATTGTCACAAGCATCAGAAAGCGGAGCTGCTGCACAGGAAGAGCCCATCCGGCCTGAGGGACAGCATTGTGAAACATTGTGTGAAGACAGCGCCTCAGGCGGCACGGCAGACACCCCCGTACCGGCGGATGCGCCCGCCTGGCTTGAGAAGGCGCAAAGCGTGATCATCGTTCCGGGTTACGGCATGGCGATATCCCAGGCTCAGGAAAAGGTCAAGCTGTTGCTGGACACCCTCCAGGCAGCCGGCAAACAGGTGCGATTTGCCATTCATCCGGTTGCCGGCCGTATGCCAGGGCACATGAACGTATTGCTGGCTGAGGTCGATATTCCCTACGATTTGCTGTGCGAGATGGAGGACATCAACCGGGATTTTCCTTCCACCGACCTGGCCATCGTCATCGGGGCCAATGACGTCATCAATCCGGCTGCCAATACAGCGCAGGGCACGCCAATCTATGGGATGCCCATCCTGAATGTGTCACAGGCAAAGCGGGTCATCATCTGCAATTACGACAAAAAGCCCGGTTACGCCGGTGTAGACAATCCCCTCTATGAGGAAGGACAGCATGTGCTGTTGCTGCTGGGGGATGCCAAAGACAGCCTGGACGTCCTTTTGTCCAACAAGTAAAACTACAGTTATAAATTTACAGACCGATAGTGTGCCGGCCTGTTGCTTTTGATACTTCAGTCTGTTGCCGGAAAGGCGATCAAGGCGCTTTTGCCGGACAGGCGCAGCGGATATCCCATGGCAGGAAGCAAGGCGCTTTGGCCGGCGCTCAGCTGCAGGCTTTGCGCTTCCCAGGCCAGGGTCATGGGCGAGAGCGCTGTCAACACGCTGCATCGTGCCGGGTCGGGCAAGCACGCAAATTTATCACAGCCGCTCAGGCGGTCAAGGCGAAAAAAGGGGGTGTCCAGCAGGCGCTCGTGCAGGCCGTCTTCTCTTTGAGAGATCACACTGGCCTGCGCAGGCACGGGCTGGGCCGCCAGGTTGACCACTGCCAGAGAATCCTCCAGGTGCAGCTGCCGGCTTCGCCCGTGCTTGTCCACGCGTCCCCAGTCATACAGGCGATAGGTGATGTCGCTGGACTGCTGAACCTCATACAGCACTATCCCTGCGCCGATGGCGTGCACCGTGCCCTCGGGAATGTAAAAGACATCGCCCGGATGAACCTCCACACTGCGCAGCAGGCCTTCCACTTCCCGGCCCTTCAGGGAGGCTGCCCTCAGGGCATCCTTGGTGGTGCCCTTCCTCAAGCCCAAAATCATCTGAGCGCCAGGCGCAGTCTGCAGGACAACCCAGGCTTCATTCTTGCCCAGTTTGCCGTGGTGTAGCTGCGCGTAGCCATCCCCCGGATGCACCTGCACACTCAGCTGTTCCCGCGCGTCAATCAGCTTAAGCAGCAAGGGGAAGGGGCTGCCCACCCGGGCGCCGGTCAGGGCCTGTCCATAGAGTGCGATCAATTCCGAGAGTGTCCTGCCCTGCGCGTCCCGGCTTTCAAGGCCCGGGATGGATGACAGTTCCAGACTCTCTCCGGCACGGGGACCGGGGGCGTCTTTGCCGAAATGTGTCTTGAGCGCCTCCCCGCCCCAGGGGGTCATTTCACCATGCCGCCAGGCCGGTATCAATACAATGGGTTGCAGCATCCTACCTTACCTCAGGGTACGGGTTGCTACCAGGCTGACCCCGGTGCCCGCTACGTTTTCCTTGAGCACATCGCCCGACATGATGGGCAGCTTCAGTTGAAGGCAGTTGATTTCCTCCATGCACTGGACGATCTTGTCCTTGGGGATGGGCTGCTGGGTTTTCAAGCTGACTGGCACCGCGCTGCCGATGACGTTTGCAACCGCAGTGACCATGCGCGTTGGCTGCACGCTTTCCTGGCGTGCGTAGACTTCGCCGCGCTTGCAGGTATTGCCCGAAACCCCGACAAACTGACCATCCTGCAGGGTCACGTCCATTCGGCAGCCAACCGGGCAAACGATGCAGGTAATCTGACGCAACTCATTCATGCAATCCACCTTCTGCTCCGGCCAGCTTGACAATCGCGTAGGCAAAGATCTTCAGGCTTTTCATCAGGCTGTCCACGCTGATACGCTCATCTGCCTGGTGAGCCATATCGGGATCGCCCGGGAAACTGGCGCCAAAGGCAACACCCATCTCCAGCATGCGCGCGTAGGTGCCGCCGCCGGTCGACAAGGCCTTCTTTTCCAAACCGGTCACCTCATGATAGGCATCCAGCAGACCGCGAACCAATTCACTGCTGGCAGGCACATAGTGCGGGAGCTTAAAGAATTTCTGCTCCACCTCAATGCCTGGCAGATGCGCTGCTGCCACATCACGGATGCGGTCGCCGGCAACCATCAGCGGATAGCGGATATCCAGCGTTGCAAACAAACGCCCCTTCTCAAGACGGATAATGCCAAGGTTGCAGGTCAGCGGTCCGCTGGCCTGATCGCGGGAGGCAATGCCCAGGCCTTCGCCGTAATACTGTGTCCCGACGGCGTCCGCCAATACCTTTACAGCGCCCGCAGCGCCCAGATCCCTCAAGGTAATCAGCAGCTGACCAATCGCGTTGCGCGCCGTCTCAGGATGGGCCGCGTGACCGTTTATACCTGTTGCGATGATGCGTACCGCTCCGTTTTCCGTCACTGCTTTGACGGGCCAGCCGTACTGCTTGCTGATGGCGTCCACCTGGCCTTGCATCTCAGGACCGCCGGCCACCAGCGCACTGGCTGCGCCGGGGATGACGTTTTGACGCTCGCCTACGTTCAGCTCCAGTATTTTTAAGCCGTCTTTCGGAGCGTCCGCATACAGGAAGAGCCCGCACATCCCTTTTTCCAGATTGATCACAGGGTAACTGCCATCGGGGCTGAAGCCGGTGCGGGGCATGGTGGCTACCCGCTTGTAATACTTCATATCCTCCATGCCGCTTTCCTCATCGCAACCATAAATCAGGGTAACCTTGCGCTTGAGCGGGATGCCTGCATCCTTGACCGCTTTCATCGCATACAGCGCGGCTGCCAGCGGTCCCTTGTCATCACATGCGCCGCGTCCATACAGCACCCCGTCCTCCATCTGCGCACCAAAAGGATCGCGCGTCCAGCCGTCGCCGGCGGGCACGATATCCACATGCGCCAGGATGGCCAGCGCATCCTCATCGCTGCCCTCGCCCATTTTGGCATCGCCGGCGTAACCATCGTAGTCGCGCACCTCAAAGCCCAGCGACTGGCAATCCTTGAGCGTTACATCCAGCATCTTGCGCAGCGCAGGCCCAAAGGGCGCGTTGGGCTGTGCATCCTGCTTGAGGCTGGGGATTTTGATCCAGCCGCGCAGGGTCTCCAGCATGGGTTCACGCTGGGTTTCGATTATCCTGTCAAATTCTTTTTTGCTGATCATTCTTCTATCCTTCCTTGATTGCGCGTGCAAAGCGTTGTACTCCCTCAAGAAGCTGGGTTTGGGGGCAGCCATAGTTGATGCGCATAAAACCTTCTCCTGCGGTCATGCCGAAGAATTGACCATCTGTCAGCGCTACGCCGTGTTTTTTGCAGCGCGGGCCGATTTCACGGTGCGGCGTATCATAGGCACGGACGTTAACCCAAGCCAGGTAGGTGGCCTCCATCGGGGAAATCACCGCTTGGGGCAGCAGCTCGCCAAGCAGGTTGGTCAAGGCCGCCTGGTTGTCCGTCAGGTACAACAACAGCGCGTCCAGCCAGTCATCGCATTCATTATAGGCTGCACGGGTGCCTGCCAGGGCAAAAATGTTCCCGGTTTGTGCGCCGGCGCGCTCCAGATAACGCGCGAGCATTGTGCTCACATCCTGGTCCCGGCAGACCGCGGTAGCCTGTTGAAGGCCCGCAATATTGAAGGTCTTGCTGGCGGCTGCCAGCATCACTGTGTCTTCCCGGGCCTCAGGCAGGGAGAGGAGGGGCACAAACTCTCTGGGCGAGTAGACAAAGTCGGCATGGATCTCATCAGAGACCAGGCGGGCCTTGTACCGGTTGAGCAGGGAAACCAGGGCGCGCAGCTCCTCTTGCGACCATGCGCGCCCCACCGGGTTGTGCGGGTTGCACAGGATCATCAGCCGTGCGCCCTGACGCAGGAACTGCTCTATTGCCTCATAATCCATGGTATAGCGCCCCTGGGCATCGCACCTGAGGGTGGCATCCAGCACCACCCGGCCGCTCTCCCGGACGGCTGCGATAAAGGGGCCATAAACAGGAGTCTGGACAATGACGCCATCGCCTGGGTGCGTCATAGTGTTCACACAGGCGCGCAGGCCGGCGACTACTGTGGGCAGCATCACCAGGCTGCTCCCGTTGAGCGTCAGTTTGTGCCGGCGCTGCCAAAAGCCGGTGAAAGCGTCCCTGTCCTCCTGGTTGGTAAAGGTATAGCCATAGCATGCGTGCTCGGCGCGGTGCCTGAGCGCGTCGCGGATGGGCTGAGCGCATTCAAAATCCATGTCCGCGACCCACAGCGGCACCATGCCCTCCCGCATAACGCCGCTGGCTGACCACTTGGTGCTGTTGGTGCCTGCGCGGTTGATTCCTGCGTCAAAAAATGTCCGATCATACTTCATGTTCGCCCCTCCTACAGAAATAAATGTGATAGCCTGATTTACGGGCTATTAAGGAAACGAAATCAAATAAGGTTTCCAGGTGAACCCTGGCGCTGAGCGCGCCTTGCTGCTTGCGGATGACAAGGGCAAGGGTGCCGCCGGCGCTTAGCCTACCGGCGCTTTCTTCAAACAGGCGGTAGACGGTTTGCTTGCCTGCGCGGATGGGCGGGTTCAGCAATATCCAGTCGAAATGTTCATTGGCCTGTTTAAGCCCGTCCGCGCAAAACACCCGCGCTTGAACACGGTTGTGTTCAAGGTTTTTACGGGCTAGGCTGACAGCGCGCTCGTTAATGTCCAGCATCGTGACCCGGCATTGCGGCTTGAGTTTGGCTATAATCACACCCACCGCGCCCCAGCCGCAGCCCAGGTCCAGCACCTTGCCGGACAGGTGGGGCAGCGTGTATCTCAGCAGCAGCGCGGTGCCCTTGTCCAGATCATCCCGGGAAAAGACGCCCGCATCGGTATCAAACTGAAAAACGCAGCCCTCAAAAACAAGGTTCAGGGTTTTCATGTCGTGTGATGACTGGGGACTGGAGGCGAAATACTGTTCAGACAAGGTTGACGGCCTCCTTCAGCCGGTCAGCTTCCTGCGCTGTCAGGACGCGAAAACACCCCGGCGCCAGTCCGGGATCCAGCGTCAGCGGTCCAAAGGCCAGGCGCGTCAGGGATATCACTTCATGACCTCTGCTGCCGAACATCCGCCTTACCTGGCGATGCTTTCCCTCAGTCAATTCCACCACCGCCAAACTCTGATCCTGCTGCGCGTACTGAATGGTCAGGCGCGTGGGCAGGGCGGTAAAATCATTCAGGGAAATGCCTTGCGAAAAGGCGGCGACATCATCAGCGTCCAGACAGCCCAAAACCCTTGCCTGATAAACCTTGACGATGCCCCGCTTCGGAGCCAGCAGGCGGTGCGCAAGCTCGCCGTTGCTGGTCAGCAGCAGCAAGCCTTCCGTGTCCTTGTCCAGCCTGCCCACCGGCATACAGCGCACCCTGGTGTAGTGATTAGGCAGCAAGTCCATGACAGTGGGCGCCCTGCGATCACGCGCGGCGGTCAGTATGCCCGAAGGCTTGTTGAGCATCAGGTGCCATTCGCTTTGCGGGCAATAGGGCTGCCCATCCAGCAGGAAGGTATCGTCTGACGCTACTTCGCTTTCCGGTGTGACAGCGGCCTGCCCTTTCATCTGAACCCGTCCGGCTCGGATGGCTGCCCTCGCCTGGGATCTGCTAAGCCCGGTGGTTTGTGCCAGAAGCTTGTCCAGCCTCACGGCTGTTTTGGCCGACCGGCTGTAGCCGCGCTTAAGGCCAGCTTCCGCAGGGGCAGCACGGGCAGCCAAAGTACCGCCATAACCAGTATAATCATTATCAGCGTTTTTTCCGGGAGGTTCAGTTGAATCAGCGTGATGGCCATGTTCAGATAATCCATGGCCAGCATGCCCGACCTCGGCAGGGACAGAAGGTAGCTGCCCAAAGCCAGGAGGACGCCGGCAACAGCCGGCAGGCACAGCAACAAGTTGAAGGATACTGTGCGGTTGATGATGCGCCTGCGCCGTCTGCGCAGCATTCTGGCCTGCTTCAGGGACAAACGGATGCCCTGTTTGAGCACATCCTGCTGCTCAAAGGGGATATCGCGCTTCCAGCCGTAGGCGGCCAGCAAGGCGGACAGGACGCCTGCAAGCCCGATGATGATGACGCCGCCGATAAAACCTTGGCCGACCAGGTCGCCCAGGTTGGAGATGCCCAACATGGGAACAATGAAATCCGGATAGGGAATATAGTAATAATACAGGATGATGAAAGCGAAGAAAGGCAACAGAAAGGGCAGCGCACGCGCCAGGCGCAACAGCGCTGCCAAAAGCCAGCGAAGGTAATTGTGGGCATTTATCCTGCTTTCACGCGGTAAATCATGCAGCAGGCTGATTCTATACGCAGCGGTCTGAAAGCGCATCGGCATCACCAGCAGCACATACAAAGGCAGGGAGCAGGCCAGGCCGCAGATCGGGGCGAGTAGTGTTTCCTGCCCAAAATGACTGCCGATAATCAGGCCGAGTTGTGTTTCCAGCCCTAAGAAACTTCCGGTGACGCCGGCGTACAGCAGCGGGCCAAATGCCACAAGACGGATGAACACCTGAAAGAGCAATAAGGCGAGCACCTTGGGCATCCGATGAAAATATACCTGCCGGGCGCGCTTATGCGGGCTGATGGCTTTCTGCTGCATGGCATACCTCCTCGTTTTCTGCGTTCCAGTATAGCGAAGACCGGCCGCTCATTCAAGGCCGGGGCCGGTTTTGGGGATGGAATGTGCAGAACAATCGACAGTTTCAGCGGTGCTGTCCGATACGATCTCCGGCTGCTGCGCCAGCGCGCGGATGGCCTGCTGACTCAGCGGTTGTGTGCTCAGGCCCAGGCAGGCCGCACAGGTGTAGCCGCATTGTGGACATACACAGCGCATGTTTCTCTCTGATTGGGGCATGAAGCTTTCGCAATGGGGACAGGCGCAGCGCATCAGCTGATACCGGCTTTCCTGAGGTATTCCCCGGTATAGCTGCCCTTCGCGCGGGCAATTTGCTCGGGTGTGCCTACTGCGACGATCTGTCCGCCGCGGTCGCCCCCGTCCGGTCCCAGGTCAATAATGTAATCCGCTGTTTTGAGTATGTCCATGTTATGCTCAATCACCAGCACTGTGTTGCCTGAGTCAGTCAGCCGCTGCAATACCTTGATCAGCCTTGAGACATCGTCTACATGCAGCCCGGTGGTCGGCTCGTCAAGCAGCACCAGCGTTTTTCCGGTTGCTTTACGGCTCAGCTCGGTGGCCAGCTTGACCCGCTGCGCCTCGCCGCCGGAGAGCGTGGTGGAAGGCTGGCCCAGCTGGATATAACCCAGACCTACATCGTGAAGGGTTTTGAGCTTCTGGCGGATTTGTCTGTGATGCTCAAAGAAGGACAGGGCTTCATCCACTGTCATGTTCAGCACGTCGGCAATGTTTTTGCCCCGGTACTTGATTTGCAGGGTTTCCTGACTGTAGCGCTTGCCTTTGCAGACCTCACAGGGCACATAAAGATCAGCCAGAAAATGCATCTCGATTTTGAGCATGCCGTCCCCGCTGCAGGCCTCGCATCGGCCGCCTTTGACGTTAAAGGAGAAGCGGTTTTCCCTGTAGCCGCGGGCCTTGGCCTCATTGGTCTGGGAAAAGACACGGCGGATCGTATCGAACACGCCTGTGTAGGTAGCGGGGTTGCTGCGCGGCGTGCGGCCGATAGGGGATTGGTCAATGGCGATGATTTTGTCCAATTGCTCCAGGCCCTCAATGCGGTCATGGTCACCCGGGTAGGTTGAGGCGCGGTTCAAGTCCCGCGCCAGCGCCTTGTAGAGAATCTGGTTGACCAGGCTGCTCTTGCCGCTGCCGGACACCCCGGAGACTGCGCAAAATACGCCCAGGGGAAAGGAAACATCCAGGTTTTTGAGATTGTTTGCGCGCGCTCCCACCACCTTGAGCCAGCCGGTGGGTTCCCGCCGCTGCCTGGGCAGGGGGATGAACTTGCGGCCGGCTGCGTAAGCCCCTGTGATGGAGTCCTCGCAGGCCATGATTTCTTCCAGCGTGCCCTGGGCAACGATGTGGCCGCCCTGTTCGCCCGCGCCCGGGCCAATGTCGACCACCCAGTCGGCGTTGCGCAGGGTTTCTTCATCGTGTTCCACAACGATCAGGGTGTTGCCAAGGTCCCGCAGGCGCTTGAGCGTGCCCAGCAGCCGCGCGTTGTCTTTCTGATGCAGGCCGATGGAGGGTTCGTCCAGGATGTAGAGCACGCCTACAAGACCGGAACCGATCTGCGTGGCCAGGCGAATGCGCTGGGATTCTCCGCCTGACAAGCTTGCTGCTGAACGGGACAAGCTCAGATAGTCCAGTCCCACATCCCTGAGAAAGCTGAGCCTGGCGCGCAGCTCCTTGATGATTTGCTCAGCGATGATGGTCTGGGTCTGGCCCAGGTGCAGCCCTTCCAAAAAACGCTGGGCGTCTGTCAGGTTCATGGCGCTCAGCTGCGCAAGGTTTTTGCCGCCCACCGTCACTGCCAGCGCTTCCGGCTTGAGCCGCTGTCCCTGGCAGGAAGGACAGGGCTCCTCGCGCATGAAGGATTCATACATGGCCTTGGCAGACTCGCTGTTGGTTTCCCTGTAGCGGCGCAGCAAGGTTGGGATGATGCCTTCGTAGGTGACATTGTAGGTGCCGCTGCCGGAGATGCTTTTGAAGTGCACGGGAATCTTGGTTCCCTTGGCGCCGTAAAGGATGATGTCGATGATCTTCTTTGGCAGGTCGCCCACGGGAGTGTCCATGCTGAAACCGTATTTCTCGCTGAGACCTACAAACAGCATATGCGCGGTGGAAGATTCATCGCCGGAGCTGTTCCAGCCCATGGCGTTGATAGCGCCCTGATTGAGGGATTTGCTCTTGTCAGGCAGGATCAATTCCGCCGGAATATTGCGCGTGACACCCAGACCTGCGCAAGCCTGGCAAGCGCCGAAAGGGGAGTTGAAGGAAAACATCCTTGGCGCCAGCTCCTCAATGCTGATGCCGCACTCAGGACAGGCATAGTTCTGGGAATACAGGGTATATTCGCCGTCAGGCACCTGCTGGATCGCCATCAATCCGCCGGATTCGCGCAGCGCGGTCTCTACCGAGTCGCACAGGCGGCTGCGCATGCCGGGTTTGGTGATGATGCGGTCAACCACCAGGTCAATGGTATGGGCTTTCTTTTTGTCCAGCGGCGGTGTATCGCCCAGATCATATACCGTTCCATCGATGCGCACGCGCGCAAAGCCGGCTTTGGCAGCGTCCTCCAGCAGCTTGACATGTTCTCCCTTGCGCGCGCGCACTACAGGGGAGAGAATCATCAGCCGCGTGTCCGCCGGAAGCAGCTCGATCGCATCCACCATCTGATCCACCGTTTGCTGGCGGATCTCCTTGCCGCACTGCGGGCAATGCGGGGTGCCGACGCGTGCGTACAGCAAGCGCAGATAATCATGGATCTCGGTCACTGTGCCGACAGTGGAGCGCGGGTTATGACCGGAGGTTTTCTGGTCGATGGAGATCGCAGGAGAAAGCCCCTCAATGGCGTCGACATCGGGTTTTTCCATTTGCCCCAGAAACTGGCGCGCATAGCTGGACATGCTTTCCACATAGCGGCGCTGGCCTTCTGCGTATATGGTATCAAAGGCCAAAGAAGACTTGCCGGATCCCGACAAGCCTGTAAATACAATCAAACGGTTGCGCGGCAGGATCACATCCACATTTTTCAGGTTGTGCTCCCGCGCTCCTTTAATAATCAGGGAATCGCTCATGGTGCCTCCGGGACGAACACTGCGCCCGCTTGCGCGGGCTGACATTACAATAGCACGTCTGTTCGCTTATTACAAGGCGCTGACAGAGTGGAAACGTTCAGCGCATCCTGTTTTTGAGCGCGTTTGCCAAGGAAAACAGCAGGAACATCGCCACATTGACCAGCACTACGCTGGCGCCGGCCGGGGTGGACAGCAGGTAAGACAGAGACATCCCGATCAGGAAGCTGATCAGGCTGACCAGCGCGGCGCACAGGGTGACCCTGAGAAAGGATTTATGAACACGCATAGCGGTCAGCGCCGGGAAGATAACCAGGGAGGAGATCAGCATCGCGCCCATCAGACGCATGCCCAGAACAATGGTCACCGCGGTTAGCACGGCGATGAGCGTGTTGTACAAACCTGCGCGCAGGCCGGTGGCACGGGCAAAGGCCTCATCGAAGGTCACTGTAAAAATGCGCCGGTAAAACAGCACGAAGAGAACCAGCACCGCGCTGCCCAGCCACAGGCTGAGCGTCAGATCCTCCCGGGACATCACCAGGATGCTGCCAAACAGATAGCTGGAGATATCCGCGTTGATGCCGCGGACCATGGACAGCACCGTAACACCGATGGCCAGCGCAGCGGTCGCGATCATGCCAATCGCAGCGTCTCCTTTGATTTTGCTGTGTTCACTCAATCGCAGCAGCACCAGGGCAGCCAGCACCACCACCGGCACAGTAAAGGCCAGGGGCGCAATCCCCAGGGCCATTGCGATGGCCAGCGCGCCAAAACCCACATGTGACAGGCCATCGCCAATCATTGAGTAACGCTTGAGCACCAGGCTCACGCCCAGCAGCGCCGCGCACAGGGATACAATCAGGCCGACCACCAGCGCGCGGACAATGAAAGCGTAGGACAGCATCTCAACCAACCAGTCAAACACTGCACACCCCTCCCGCGAAGCATTGCCCGTGATAGGTGGCGAGATACTCATCCGGTTTCCCATAAAACAAGGGGGTCTGCTGCAGGTGCAGAATATGCGAGGCAAAAAAGGCAGCGGTGTGGACATCGTGGGTGATCATGACAACAGCAATGCCCTGCTCTCGGTTGATGCGCTCAATGGTCTTATACAGTTCCCGCGCGACAACGGGATCCAGCCCCGCGGTGGGTTCATCCAGCAACAGCAGTTTGCCTGTCGCGCACAGCGCGCGGGCCAGGAGTACCCGCTGGCGCTGCCCGCCGGACAGATCCATAAAGCTGCGTCCGCTCAGGGGGCCTATTTCCATCAGATCCATCATGGTGCGTGCACGCTGCTTGTCTTTCTTGCTTAAGAACAGCTGCCTGCCGCGGATACCGGAATGCACTACTTCCAGCACGGAAGCGGGGAAATCACGTTGGGTCAAGGTCTGCTGGGGCAGATAGCCTATTTCGTCCCGCGCAAGCCCGCTTTCCAGACGGATGCTGCCCTTGACCGGTGTGACCAGGCGGAGAAGGCCCTTCATCAGCGTGGATTTACCCGAGCCATTTTCGCCTACAATGCACAGATAGTCGCCGGCAGACACATCAAAACTGACACCCGAGAGCACGATTTGCCCGTCATAGGCAAAAGCGGCATCCCGGACAGAAATCAACTTCATCAGTACAAGGCCTTCCTGAGGTTTTCAAGGTTTCCGCGCATAATGTCTATGTAGGTGATGCCTTTGTTAAAATCGTCCTGGCTGATGTTGTGTGCAGAGTGCAAGAGCAAATCCTGTGCCCCTGTTTCCGCAGCGATCAGGCTGGCGGCCTTGCGGCTGGAGAGCTCTATATGGAAAACAACAGGAATGTTCTCCTTTTTGATAACGTCCATCAAGAAAGCGATGGTTTTGGCGCTGGGCTCGGTTTGTGCGCTGCAGCCCGGGAAAGCCGCATAATAGGACAGGCCGTATTCGCGCGTAAAGTAGCGCATTGCGAAACGATCGCCCAGCACGATGGTCCTGCGCGGAGCGTTCTCAACCAGAGCGCGGAAATCAGCGTCCAGCGCAAGCAGCGCGCTTTCGAATTGCTCAAAGTTGGAGGCATAGATTTGCGCGCCATGGGGATCCAACTCAGTAAACTTATTGGCAATGGCGCGGGAGATCAGGATGGCATTGTGCGGCGAGGTCCACACGTGCTCATCCAGTTCCCCCACATCCTCGCTGTCGTGTTCCCCGTGGCTGTGATCATCATGGCTGTGGCTGTCCGTAGCTGCCTCATGGTCATGGGGGACATCCTCCATGCCTTCTATGATTTCCTCAGCCACAGTCTCCACCAGGTCCATCATTGCAATGGCAGCCGGGGCATCGTCGCCCATGGATGCCAGAAGGCCCTCCACCCAGTAGTCTGCCACGCCGCCGTTGTAAACCAGCAGGTCCGCATTGCTCAACGCGATTAGATCCTTGGGAGAAGGTTCAAAGCTGTGCATATCAGTGCCCGGGGGCAGCAGCATACTGACCAGGCCACGATCGCCTGCAACCTGTCGGCTGAAATCATACGCGGGGAAATTCAAGGTGATGATGGTCAAGCCTTCCTGCGCAGGGACGGCGGAAGGCCAGACCAGCAGGAGGCTGAGAAACAGGAGGCTGATAATTGTTTTTTTCATACGTTTTCCTTATCTTGGGAGTTTTCACGCCTGTCAAGGCACTTGCCGCACAGGCCGTTGAGGATGCATTCCGCTTGGTGCAGCAAGAAACCATGGTCGGCAAAAAGATGCTGTTCGAATTGTTTCATCGATTCACAGGCAAGCGCTGCCATTTGCCCGCAACCTGAACAACGTATGGATATATGGCTTGACTGCGCGGCGTGCTGATAGGCTCGGGGACTGCCGCTGGCGGAGCGCAAATCGGACAGGACAATGAGCCGGCCGGACTCACACAACCTTGCAATGGTGCGGAACACCGTTGTGCGGCCGATGGTCACGCCTTCACTACGCAGCTGCTCATACACGGTTTGCGCTGTCATGCCCCGTTGGGGCTGGCTGGCGAAACAATCCAGCACTGCGTTGCGCTGCCGGGTTGCGTAATCCTTTCGCTGTTTCATGATCCCTCCGAATTTGGAACCCAGTTTCAAATTATAGGCAAGTCCCCGGAAAAGTCAACATCGAATTATAGTATAGTATAAACAATAAGAACAAAATACATTAAAAATGAAACAATAAAATGCTTAAAACTTGCATTTGAGTATATTATGTATATATAATGCATATTATAGCAGAGAGCCCCAGTGAACCGGAATACTGAAAAGGACGTTGAACACGTGGATATTTTGATTCAGGTAAAGGCTTTGACCTGGCACGAGGTCTTGATACGTATCATTGCGGCGGTGACTGTCGGATGCGTGATCGGTATCGAGCGGGAGTATAAGAATCGCCCGGCCGGGATGCGCACCCACAGTCTGGTCTGTCTTGGCGCGGCGGTGGTTGCAGTGCTGGAAGGGCTGATGCTTCATTCTGCCGGCGATCTGCTGCACGACGGGGTATCCATCACCATTGGCCGGATGACAGCGCAGGTAATCAGCGGTATCGGTTTTTTAGGTGCAGGCACTATTTTTGTCGCGCAAAAAAAGATATCCGGC
>Ga0255343_1003240_pt1 | contig 17523 bp, 13 predicted proteins | sample wastewater_treat_4_FD_192413 | JGI IMG/M metagenome (GOLD analysis project Ga0255343, IMG submission 192413) | Wastewater microbial communities from Lulu Island WWTP, Vancouver, Canada - plant16 | ecosystem: Engineered > WWTP > Wastewater > Unclassified | place: Canada: Vancouver, British... | reverse complement strand
TGGAACATCTACACCTACGGGGAGCACGGCAAGTACGGAATCACGAGTGATGTTAACAATGAGATCACAAGGGACTATTACAGGTGCTGCGTCAAGGCAATGGTTAAGACCTATCCGCTTCTTGCTGGAATTGGTGTGACTGCTGGTGAGAACATGGTTTGGGATCCCGGCATGGAGGTCACGAACGAGAAGTGGCTTTGGGAAACGTACGGAGTGGGTATCTCAGAGGCTTTGGCAGAGGAGCCGGAACGTGAGTTCAAGATCCTGCACCGTCTGCACCTTTGTGAGTTCGACACCATACTGGATATCTGGAAGGACTTCCCTGGCACAGTGGAGTTCAGTGACAAGTATTCGATTGCGCATATGTATGCCAGTCCTCATCCAGATTTCATCAACGAGCATCTTGAGAAACTTCCCGAGGGAAGCCGCATTTATCTTGAGGTTAGAAACGATGACACGTACAACCTGAAGTGGGGTGATGTGGACTATGCCCGCGAGTACCTTGGAGGGATGCCGGACCAGAGTGTTCTAAACGGGTTTTTCATGGGTAGTGACGGATATATCCCAGGTGTCGAATGTACCAACAAGGATCCTGACATTGCAGGACAGCTGTTTATAGAAAAGCACTGGATCAACTTCATGCTGTCCAGCCGGCTTTCCTACGACAACAGTGTCCCAAAAGAGAGGTTTGAGGACATCGTGTCGTTTCATTTTGGAGGTAGGGATGGGGAACTCATTCTCAAGGCTATGGATGCCGGCGGAGATGTGATTCCGCTGTATAACAGGCTGATCTGGTTCGACGGAGATCTCTGGTATGCTGAAGGCAACTACAGCGATCCTGACGCATACGGCTACTACACAATCAACAACATGCTTAGAAACAAGACCAGTCAGAGCGGAAGCGGGGTGCTTTCCATCGTTGACTCCGTGAAGGCGAAGCTCGAGGGAACAACCCTTCAGGAAGCACAGGTGAGTGCTTTTGATATCTCCCGACAACTCGAGGAAGCAGGAAACAAGGCTCTGGAGCTTGTCAAACAGCTCAGGTCCACAAAGAAAGGCCCGTATTCGACCCCGGAGTCTGAAAAGGAGTTCGAAGTCCTTGTGAACGACCAGGAGGCCTGGGGTTATCTTGGACTTTACTATTCCCAGAAAATCGCAGGTGCTCTAAACCTGAGGATGTACAATGAGACTTCCGATGTGACATATCAGAATGCTGCTGTTGAATGTCTAAGTAGAGCCCTTGACTACTGGAAGTCATATGTGAAGATCTACAGCTCCATGTACAAGAGCGAGCTTCTCGCACGTATCGGCTTCATGGATGTTGAGTCACTCACCGAGTTTGTGGAGAAAGACATAAAGATAGCCAGGAATTGGAAGGTAAGGCCTCTGTAATAATTGAGTGAAAACGTCAAAATAAATTAATTGAGGTAAATATAATGAATATGATACCTGTATTCCAAATAGATAATACAATTGACCTGTTAGGTCAAAGTAATTTGAAAGGAGGTAAAAGATGAAGAAGTTTTATGTTGTTCTTTTATTTGCAATCATCGCGATCGTAACCGTCAGCGGTGCCACAAAGGTACAGGGGGAAGCGGTACAAGAGGAGGAGAATCCTATCGCAAAGTTCGTCGGTGAGTATTATGTCATCTTTACAAACCAGGATGGTGAGCAGGGTGTCATGGAGGAGTTCGTTGTTGATGCAGACGGAACAATCCATGGTGCAACTGAGGGTAGCGGACTTACAAGCTTCAGAGGAAAAGTAAATTCTGATGGTTCATTCACAATCGAGTACACAAGACTTGGTGGAAAAGGAAGCGGTCAGTTCGACGGACAGGGAGGTGTTACCGGATCTTCAGAAGTTCGCGGAAGAACCTCAACATTCTCAGGACACATTCTTGAGGAGGAGAATCCTATCGCAAAGTTCGTCGGTGAGTATTATGTCATCTTTACAAACCAGGATGGTGAGCAGGGTGTCATGGAGGAGTTCGTTGTTGATGCAGACGGAACAATCCATGGTGCAACTGAGGGTAGCGGACTTACAAGCTTCAGAGGAAAAGTAAATTCTGATGGTTCATTCACAATCGAGTACACAAGACTTGGTGGAAAAGGAAGCGGTCAGTTCGACGGACAGGGAGGTGTTACCGGATCTTCAGAAGTTCGTGGAAGAACCTCAACATTCTCAGGACACATTCTTAAAGACTAGTTTTAGCTTAAAACAGTGCTGGAGAACCGGCACTGTTTATGAATAGAGAATGGAGGTAATTATGGGGAAGAGGGTTTATTTGAGTGAACAGAAGATCTGCAAGGCATTTGGTCCTACAAGAGCACTTGTGGACGTGGACATAACCATCAGTAGAGGCGAGGTCCATGGTCTCATAGGCGAGAACGGCAGCGGAAAAAGCACCTTCTCTAGTATTGTTGCAGGAGCACAGCCCAAGGACAGCGGCGAGCTCTACATAGAAGGAAAACCCTATAGCCCCAAGAACATGATAGACGCCCAGGACCACGGAATAAGCATGATAGTGCAGGAGATGAACACGATTCCTACAATCTCGGTGGCATCCAATATACTCATCGGGAGGTTTGAGCAGTTCACGAAGTTCGGGATTGTCAACTTTCGTGAGATCAACGGGCAGGCGAACCACATTCTTCAGGAAATAGGAGCCGGTGACATAAAGGCTGAGGCCATGACATATAGGCTAAACTTCGAGGACCGCAAGATTGTAGAGATAGCACGCGCCATGGTGTCAGATCCTGACTTGCTGATTGTCGATGAGACCACCACTGCCCTAGCCCACAAGGGAAGGACCATCCTGTACAAACTGATAAAAAAGATGCAAGAGGAGAACAAGTGCGTCATTTTCATATCACATGACCTGGATGAGCTGATGAGCGTGTGCAACTGTGTGACGATCCTGCGTGACGGACATGTCATCGAGACCCTTGTGGGTAGGGAAATCACAGTACAAAAGATGAGAAGGCTCATGGTCGGCCGCGAACTGTCCGACAACTACTTCAGAGATGATTTTGATGGTTCATATTCCGATGAGGTTGTTTTGGATGCTTGTAATGTGACATACGGAATAATTGAGAAACTGAACATCCAGCTCCATAAAGGCGAGATTCTTGGACTGAGTGGACTTTCTGCCTGTGGAATGCACGAGCTGGGACAGGTTCTTTTCGGAATAAACAGGACCCTTACAGGCAAGGTCACCAACTGTATCGCGGACGTTGAGATAAACGATCCTGTGGTGGCGGTTGCGAATAGGATGGCCTACGTCTCAAAGGAAAGAGATAAGGAGGGTATAATCATCAATGCCACAATCCTGGACAACATAACGCTTCCCTCTTATGACCTGCTTTCCGGAACACTTGGATATATCTCCTCCAAGGATGAGATGAATCTTACACAGAGGCAGATAGATGTCATGAGAATCAAGTGCCATGATGCAAAGCAGAGGGTATCCGAGCTTTCTGGTGGAAACAAGCAGAAGATTGTCTTCGCTAAATGGCTAGCACGTGACTGCGACATCTACATCCTGGACTGCCCAACAAGAGGAATCGATGTTGGTGTGAAAGCCTTCATGTACCAGTTGATCTACAGACTGAAGAAGGAAGGAAAGAGCATCATAATGATTTCAGAGGAGCTTCCGGAGCTGATTGGAATGAGCGATAGGATAGTGCTGATGAAGGATGGAAGGATTTCCAAAGAAATTATGAGGTCTGCTGATGTGACCGAACAGGCTCTAATTGAACATATCATCTGAGGATTCGAGAATGAATATACTTGAACAGAAGGCAAAAAGAAAAGAGACATTGATGGACATCCTTCCTTTCGCAGGACTTGTACTTATAACCGTATTCTTCATTATAGTCACAAAAGGCAGGATTCTCAGGATCGACAATCTGGCAAACATAGTGACAAGTGCCTTTACGATAATTCTTGTGAGTTGTGGTGCCGTGTTTGTGTATGCTCACGGCGGAATGGACTTCTCAATCGGATCCACCAGCGGACTTGCTCAGTTCATCTGCATCTATATGGTCATGAGACTCGGATTTCCGCTTCCGATTGGTATCCTTGCCTCCGTTGTGGTTTCGGTTGTTGCTTGCTCAACTGTGGGTCTTTCCTCGATTCTTCTGAATATCCATCCGTTTGTTGCCTCATTGTGTGTCAAGAATATCACCGCAGGTCTTCTTTCCCTGCTCACGCAGAAGGTTGGAGGACAGATTACACTGGATTATGTTCGCTTTAAAGGTTTTAACTCAGTAGGACTCAAAGCTGTTGTTTTGATTGTCATGATTGCGTTGGGTTTCTACGTGTTTGAGAAAACCAAGGTTGGAAAGATCCAGAAGGCTATCAGTGGAAATGAGAGAACTGTAACACAGGCAGGAATCAATGTGAAAAAATACAAACTCAGCGCCTATATGATCATGGGATTCTGTGTTGGCATAGCGGCTTTCTTCCAAATGACACGAATCGGAACAGTATCCAGTTCCTCTGGCAGCGGACTTGAATTCGATATCATGATTGCTATGGTTCTGGGTGGTTTCCCGATTAGCGGTGGAAGCGCAGCCAAGTTCAAACAGTTCATTCTTGGAGGAATAACAATGACGATTCTGACAAATGGCCTTACCATGTGGGGCATGGATGTCAGTTTCGTAAGTTTTGTCAAAGGCCTGATGTTTATCCTCATTGTTTCTGTATCGTATGACCGGTCTGTGATGAAACAAGTCAGCATAATAAAACTGTAGAGAAAAACTGATAAGGAGAAGAAGGTATGAAGAAAATCATTGTTGTAATGCTTATCGCATTAATCGCATTGACTCCAGTTTTCGCAAAGGGAGATAATAAGAAGTCTTCTAAAGCCACTGATGTCAGGACATATGAGAAGACGAAGATTGCTGTTGTCTACTCGACATTCACAGATCTTCTGGGATCACAGTTCAAGGGCAGCCTTGAGTCTCTTTCCACTTATTTCAATGTTGAATTCGTATTTGTCGAGACCGGCTTCAACACAGAAGAAGCCATGGCCAAGACAGATGCCATGTTCCAGATGGATCTTGACGGTGTGATCTTCGTCACACCTAATGTGGCGAACCTTGATGCAGCCTCAAAGAAGAAAATCCCTCTGATCGCCTTGAACGAGCCTGTCGATGAGGAAACTGCCAATCAGTTGGAAGGTTATTCCAATTATCTTGGTGGAGTCGTAAACGATGACTATGCAGTCGGATGCAGTGCCGCTGAGGCTTTGTACAATGCAGGATGCAAGAACATCTGCATCTCATACCTCACACCCGGACTTTCAAAGAATCATCAGGACAGATATGAAGGATTCAAGGCGGTTCTTGCCAACCATCCTGACATGAATGTCCTCTCCGAGTACTCAAGCCGCGCACAGTGGCCAGCCGCTGTGAATACATTCGCAGCAGCCTTCCCTGAAATGGACGGACTATTCAGCACAGCTTTCAGCGAGCCTGGTTACACAGCAATAAGAAAGAACGGTCTGATAGGCAAGATTAAGCTTGCTACTGTAGATATCTCTGAAAGCACACCAGATTATCTGGACAACGGTGTCATCTGTTCAATCGCCGGTGGTCAGTACAACAAGATTATGCTTGCATTCGCGGCACTGTACAACTATATCTACGACGGAACAAGGATACTTGATTCCCTTGGCGGCTATTGCTATACCCCGTTTCTCCAGATTACAAGCTCAAAGGACTACAAGGTCTATGAGAAGTATGTAGCAAGCGGAACGGGCCTCTGGGTTTATACTCCAGAGGTTATTGAGTCGCTTATCATGGGCAAGAATCCGGATATGACTCCTGAGAAGTTCGCTAAGTTCGCAAAGTCTTATTCAGTTGCCCAGGTCATGTCATTGAGAACAAGCAATTGATGGTGTTCCCTGAAGAGGTATCTTATGCAGAAGCTTAAGAAGTTTTTATACAATGCGATGATGACGCTCATTCTTCCTGTCGCAATTATTTCCATATTCGGAATCGCCTCGCACGGAAGAACCCTCAACTGGAGGATGATCTACGTCACATTCCAGCAGTCCATAGTCACTGCAATCCTGTCAATGGCTGTGGTGGGTCATCTCACACTTGGCTTCTGGGACTTCTCTGCCGGCGGATGTGTCATCGCATCAGCAATCATCGGTGGAAACCTGATGAAGATGACAAACACCGGGGTGTTCGGAATAATCTTGTTCTGCGTGCTCATGGGAGTTGCCCTCTCATCACTGACAGGTTTTCTGTACAATAAACTCAAGGTACCTCTTTTGGTTCTGACAATAGGTCTCATCTTCATTTATGAGACCCTCCCAAGGATATTCTTTGTTGACGGTGTGATAATACGTGGCAAGTTCTCCGTGCTTGCTTTCGCTCCATGGAACTTTGTAGTACTGGGAGTAATGGCCGTGCTTCTCCATGTGATCCATAACCACACTGCATACGGCCACAACATCAAGGCGATGGGTGGTTCTTCCACCATAGCAAAGGCTGCAGGACTGAACAACGATAAGATAGTCCAGCTGAACTTCTCAATCGCCGGTTTGTTCCTTGGAGTTGCTTCTGCTATGTATCTATCTGAAAGTGGACAGATTCTGAATGTGGCTCCGCTTGATTCCGCAGGCCTTGTGTTCAGCGGACTGATGGCTTACTTCCTTTCACACTTCCTTGCCAGATATTGCCCTCTGTGCATAGGCCTCATCATAGGCGCATTTACCATGACGTTCCTGTCGAATGGATTTGTGGCATTGGGGCTTCCTGCGACACTGCAGGCTATGACCACAGGTATTTTCCTTCTTGTGCTTCTCGCGTATTCAGCAAACGAAGCCAGGTTCCTGAAATGGAGGGAGGACAAAAAGAGGGCTAAGGAGCTCAATGCGACTCTTGAAGGCGGGGGTAAGGCTTGAGAAAAACAATTTCTCTCAACAACTCCTGGATGTTCTTCAAAGACTGTGATTTTTTAGGAAGAAAGGTAAACATTCCTCATACCTGGAATGCATCCGACGGTCAGGACGGTGGAAATGACTATTGGCGTGGATGCTGCAGGTATACACGTCGCCTTGAGGTTCCTCAAAAATTTGAGAAGTACGTCATTGAGTTTGATGGTGTCAACTCGTCATGCGATGTCGCTGTTAACGGGAAGAAGGTCGTACATCATGACGGCGGATATTCGTTCTTCTGCGCTGACATAACCGACTGTCTGCATTCAGGGGAAAACATATTGGAAGTGCTGGTCGACAATTCACCGAATGACAGAGTCTACCCACAAGTGGCTGATTTTACATTCTACGGCGGGATATACAGGCCTGTGCGCCTTGTCTGTTTGAAAGACGCCTGGTTCGAGACACCATTCAAAGTTTCATCATCCCTGGACGAAAATTCAGCTGCTGTAGTCATGGATTTCTCAGTTAGAGGGCTATTCGATCTTGTCAGAATGAGAATTCTTGATGCTGAACGGCACCTGGTTGCGAAGAAGGATCTTTTGTATGGGAATTTCATTCTTGGAAAGGCCTCGTGTCTTTTAGATGTGAGCAACATACACAGATGGAACGGTCTGAAGGATCCTTATCTGTACACGGTGGAGGCGAGAATAATCTCAGGTGATTCAGTTCTGGATACTCTGAAAACGGACATAGGTTTCAGAACCTTCAAAATGGATCCCAAGAAGGGTTTTCTGCTTAACGGAGTGTCATATCCGCTTCACGGGGTATCGAAACATCAGGACAGGGAAGGAAAAGGGAATGCCATCTCCAGAAAGGATATGGAGGAGGACATTGAATTGATCCTGGAGTGCGGAGCCAACGCCGTGAGACTTGCCCATTACCAGCATGACAAGTATGTCTATGACCTGTGTGATCGTAAAGGCCTTGTCGTCTGGGCAGAGATTCCCTATATGAGCAGACACATGGAAGGTGGATTTGATAATACAATCAGTCAAATAAAGGAGCTTGTAAGTCAGAATTGGAATCATCCGAGCATAATCTGCTGGGGTCTTTCGAATGAGATAACCGCCTCCTCTTTGCCTGACGAGGTTTATGAGAACAACAGGGTCCTGAATAGAATCGTCCATGACATGGATGACAGCAGGCCCACGGTAATGGCCCACATGTTCATGCTGGAGCCTGAGAATAAACTTGTCACGCTTCCTGATCTCATTGCATACAATCTTTACTATGGCTGGTATCTGGGCGAGGTCTCTGAGAATGGAGTGTTTCTGGACGAGGTTCATACCATGTATCCGGACAAACCTCTTGCCCTATCTGAATTCGGGGCTGATGCCGTGGTGAAGTATCAGACCTCAAGCCCTGTGAGAGGCGATTTCTCTGAACAGTATCAGGCTGATTACCACGAACAGATGTGCCGTCTGTTAGAACAACGTCCATATTTGTGGGCTACCTTCATCTGGAATATGTTCGACTTCGGTGCGGATGGCAGAACCATAGGTGAGTTCAGCGGATTTAACAGAAAAGGGCTGGTAACCGCAGACAGAAAGACCAGAAAAGACGCCTTTTATGTGATAAAGGCCTTCTATTCTAGTGAGAAGTTCGTGCACATAGCATCGAAGCGTTATATGAACAGAACGGAATCCTGTACAACCGTGAAGATCTATTCCAACTGCACTGAAGTGAGCCTGTACAACAATGGGAAGCTTGTTGCGACACAGAAAGGGAATAATGTCTTTGAATTCAGTCTTATGCTTGAAGACGAGAACAATCTCAAGGCTGTGAGTGGGGACCTTCATGACAAGGCCTTGATTAGACATGTAGATGAGAAGGATAGGTCCTATGAGAACCATCAGGCTGGTTTGGTCTGCAACTGGCTTAAGGACCTGGAAGTAAGGGAGGTTGAAGGCTTCTACAGTGTTTTTGACACGGTGGAGGAGGTCTGTAGGCTTGAGCAAGGGCAGAGTGTGATTAAGCTGATTCTGTCACAGAGGGATGAGAAGAAGGAGGGAATTGCCGCTTTAGTCAGGTTCGATATTCCCACATTGATTCGGCTGACACGTGGAATGTCAGTCAGCGACATGCTTATTGCCATGAGATTCGATACTTTCAAGATAGTATACTTCAATACCCTTCTCAATAGGATTTCAAAGATCAGCTGAGTTCCTCTTTTGAGTGGCTGTAGCGCTTTCTGTATTCAGATGGAGATATTCCCACGTGCTTTAGGAACACGCTGGAGAAATAGCTGCTGTATTCGAATCCAAAGGCGTCTGAGATCTCGATTATCGGTATCTCCGTGTTCTGGAGAAGCCATTTGGTTTCATCTATCTTGCGTGATCTTATGAACTCAGTTATGGTCATGCCGCACTCCTTCTTGAAGAGTCTTGAGAGGTAGGAGGGGTTTACATGAACAAGGTTTGCAAGCTCCTGGAGGGAGTGGTTGTTTTCCAGATTGTCTACGATGTGTTTCATCACGGTCTTGACAGTATAGCTGTTAATGCTGAGCGTGTTGTTCTCCACCGCATCACAGTAAGCCACAGCCATCTCCTTCACGACATTCCGAAGTTCCTCGCTTTCAGATGCTGAGTTTATCCTGCGTCTATAATTCTGCGAGATCGCATGTACCTGGATTTCGGAAAGACCCGCCTGTTCGGCTGTCAGTCTACAGATTGTGTTTAATGTTGTGCAGTTGAGTTTCTCTTCCTTGAAATCGAGAACTCTTCCATTTTTATGCACAAATACTCCATTGTCAAGCGATGACAAAATTTTGAGCATCTGCTTCTTGTCCCCATTCAAGATGCTCTTTCTGATCAATCTTTCGGCTTTGTAGGCTTGGCCTATAGTATCTGATTCCATCCTGAAGATGAACATGGCCTCTTCCTTGTTTGAGGGAATCCTATTCTCTGGCTTCACATCGGCTGACTCTTCATCAGACTTGCCCATGAAGGAAGTAATGCTGTTGATTGCCGACAGCTGTTGTGCGGACATAATTTTAAGTGTTCTGCATATTTCCGAGAACTCATTTTGTTTTTGCTCCATGAAGCCGGAAATTGCATTTTTTCTATCTTTCTCTGACAGAAAGAAAGGTCCGATAGTCAACAGATAAGGCCGGGTAATCTGTGCGAAACAAAATCTGCCGGATTTCTTCACAGTAATGAAGTTCAAGTGCCTGAATTCGTCCAAAAGTTCTGTTTCCTCTAAGAGCATACCTTTTATGTATTCGATGAATTCCAGGTTCCTTAATTTCCTAGATGCACAATGGATACTGTTCTTCCTGTAGAAGAAAACTGGTATGTCAAGAATCACAGAGATGTTTTTAGTAAGGAAGGCTTCCTTGTCCATGGAAAAAAACTACTATGTCGTGGTGAATATGTAAAGAGATTATAAATAGAGTATAAAAGTATAAAAAACCAGGTCTTCGAAGATGAGATAATCCAGACAGTAAAATTAAGGAGAGTATAGTATGCTAAATCTTAAAGCTAAGCCTTTTTTCCTTAATGACAGACAGATAGAGTGGGTAGAGAAGACAATAGCGGGAATGACCATCGATGAGAAGATAGGTCAGCTATTCATTCATCTGACAGGGAATGTTAAAGAAGAAGAGGTACGCGAGGAAGTATGGCGCAAACACATGGGTGGAATCCGCTTCAATCCTCTCGAGAAGGAGAGCATGTGGGAGATGAACTACAACTTTCAAAAATGCAGCAAGATCCCCGTGCTTTCCGCCGTGAACGCTGAAATGGGCGGAAACGGTGCAACCAAGGACGGCACCTTCGTAGGTTCGGAGATGAAGATCGCTGCGACAGGAGATTCAAGATATGCCTATGAGCTTGGCAGGATTGCAGGCCTTGAGACAAATGCCATCGGATCAAACTGTACGTTCGCACCCATCGTCGATCTCGTGAGGAACTGGCACCATCCCGGAATTGCTACTAGGAGCTGGGGCAATGACCCGGATCTGATAATCGAGATGTCAAAGGCATATTTCAAGGGCATGCAAGAAAGTGGAATCGCCTGTGTGATAAAGCATTTCCCAGGGGATTGCTGCGATGAGAGGGACCCGCATGTGGCTACATCGGTCAACAACCTGTCCTGTAAGGAATGGGACAACAGTTATGGAAAGGTCTACAGTGAGCTCATATCGGAAGGCATACAGGGAATAATGACCGGTCACATCATGATGCCCGCATACCAGAGATATTTCTACAAGAAGAACACAGGAAAAGATCTCGAGGACAAGAACCTGCTTCCTGCGACACTCTCACACGAGATTCTTACTGACCTATTGAGAGGTAAGCTTGGATTTAACGGAGTCTTAGTCTCAGATGCTTCCCACATGGTGGGACTTACAGGCCGTGGGAAGAGAAGAGAACTTGTGCCAGGAGCCATAATGGCGGGCATAGACATGTTCCTGTTCTTCAACGACATAGAAGAGGACTTCGCCTTCATGAAGGAAGCCTATCTTGATGGAAGGCTGACCGAAGAGCGTATGAGCGATGCGCTTCACAGGATTCTAGGGCTGAAGGCCGTAGTGGGGCTTGCGAACTTCACCTTGGACAAGTTTCCTTCAAAGGAAGGACTGTCAGTGATAGGAAAGCATGAGAACACGGTCATCGCCTCTGAGATCGCAGACAAGGGAATAACTCTCGTCAAGAGCACGGAAAAGCTTTTCCCGATAGATCCAAAGGAGAAGAAGCGTGTCTTGCTTGTATCTGTCGGACCTCATCCAAACCAGTTTCTTGTCAAGGCAGGAATGGCTGTTGATGGATCCGATCTTATAGAACGGTTTAAGGCAAAGCTTGACGAGAAGGGTTTCAGCGTGGAGGTTTACGTTGATCCTCTCTCTAATATGATGAAGATGATAGAGCAAATGGGTCCTGATGCCATCAAGCTGATAAACAAGAAAGGGCCGGGTAACAAGGGTTTGTACGGAATGAAAAAGAAAGTCAGCGACCTTACAGACAACTACGACCTTGTCATCTGTTTCGCGAACGTTACGGGCACTATGAAGACCACACAGCGTCTTGAGTGGGCATTGAGCAAGGGAGGATGGGACAACCCGTGGTATGTGAACGAGATTCCGACTATGTTCGTGTCTTTTAACTGTCCATTCCATCTTCCTGATGTGTCTCAGGTGAAGAACTACATCAACTGCTATGATTCTCACGATTTCACGCTGCAGGCCTTGGTCAACAAGATGGTGGGAGAGAGCGAATTCAAGGGACAGTCCCCTGTGGACGCTTTCTGCGGATTCATCGATACAAGATTCTGATTCTTGAACAATAGGATGGAGGCCTCTATGGGTGATGTACTACTTGATATGAGGAGAACAAAGGACTTTCTTGTCTGTGTAGATAGTGACGGGTGTCTTCTGGACAACATGGAGCTGAAGCACAAGGAATGCTTCATTCCCGCCACAGTGAATTGCTGGAACCTTCAAAGTGTGTCTAGATACGCACGCGAGTGCGCTGAATTCGTAAATCTGTATTCGCGCACCCGTGGCTTTAATCGTTTCCCAGCCTTGATTAAGACTCTTGAGCTTATATCCAGGAGGGAGGAGGTCATAGAACGTGGCTGGACAATGCCGGATCTCAACGCTCTCAGAAAATGGATAGAAGAGACCCCTATTCTTGGAGCCAGCGCCTTGGAGAAGTACTATCAAGAGCATCCGGATTGTGACCAGGTTCTTGTCCAAGCGGTACAGTGGAGCCGTGAGGTTGATTCAAACATAGCGCATATCGTGCGCAATATCTCTCCATTTCCCTACGTGAAGGAGACTCTGAGAAAGCTTGGTGAATTCGCTGATGTGGTTGTGGTTTCAGCAACGCCACATGATGCCCTAGTGCGTGAGCTGATAGGTTGTGGAATTGCTCCGCTTGTAACAGCCATCTCCGGACAGGAGGTGGGGACAAAATCAATCTGCATAAGAAAGGCCATGAGTCATGGCTATGAGCCGGACCATGTGCTAAAGATAGGTGATGCACCTGCGGACTACAAAGCCGCCTGCGACAATGGCGTGCTTTTCAATCCGATAGTCGCCGGCGATGAGAGAAACTCCTGGAGGAACATTCTTGAGGTGTCGTCGGTAAGATTCCATTCCTGCACATTCAATGGTGAATATCAGGAGAAATTACTGGTAGACTTCTTCTCAAGACTTGCAGAAGAACCTGTCTGGAATATTCATTGAATACTTCTATGTGAACCGTAAGCGGAATTTAAATATACGAGACACATGATCCTTAGTGAGTGTACTCTTACACGAGTACAGGGAGGAGGATCATATGGAAATTGCTAGAGATATAATCAAAAGTTGTGGATAGGGTTGCGAGGGCAAATAAAAAGCATATCCTTCGGAAAAAACACAAGCAAATAGTATTCCGAATTGGAGGGATATGCTTATGGAACAGGATAACGGAAACGAGAAGAAACATACAGAGAGGGGATCATGGAGCATGCTGGAAAGCAGAGCACGTACGGGAGCGCAGAACCTGCTGTACCATGCATTGGAACTTGAAGAAGAAGCATACGTACCGGCACCTGCGCAGCAGCGGGAAAGCGGATTGTGGTACGCAATAGCTAGCATCCAGAGCGAGCGATAGGTTTTGGGATGGGGCCGCTGCATATCAGGCAGCCGCGAGGAGATGACCGAGTCAATGAGCAGCGCTTTCGCAGTACCATCCTGCCCAACTACCTGAGGCGGATGCCACGTGTGGACAATTTGATTTTCTGTTTGTATCTGAAAGGGATCTGTACAGGAGATTTCCGTGGGGCCTTACGTGCCATACTGGGGCAAGCTGGCGTGGAAAAAAGTGCTGCTGGATGTGAAAAAGCGGGGATTGGAAAAGGCGCCCAAGCTAGTTGGGATGCTGGGTACATAAGACGGCAAATATTTTGGACAAACTGCTGAAAGGCATCCAGTCGAAGGCAAAAGGCCATATTCAGGACATGTATATGGCAGAGACGAAGGAACAAGCCATACAGGCATATCATCATTTTGTTTCGACCTATGAGGCGAAATATGAAAAAGCCGTGAAGTGCTTAACCAAGGATGAGGAGGATCTGTTTACCTTTTATGATTTCCCCGGCAGCCATTGACGTCATATACGGACCACAAATCCCATAGAATCAAAATTTGCTACGGTGCGCTTGAGAACAAAGCGGACAAAGGGATGTGGATCCCGTAGTGCGACCCTGACTAGGGTAGGGAAATTGGTTTTAGAGGCAGAGAAGAAATGGCAACGGCTCAATCGTTCTCATATCATCGCATTGGTAGTAGCTGATGTGAAATTTAAAGATGGGGTAGAAGTTAAGGAGGCATCGTGATTGTCAATTCCGAAAGGATGTGTGTTTCTCATCCACAACAATTGACAATAGCTCAAATTGCTATCGAAGCATATGATTTTTACGTTCGCCCCGGAGCAACCGATATGCGCAAGTCAGCTACGAGTTTAGCCTACCTTGTGCAACACGAGATGCATCTTCAGCCATTTACAAAAGCGGTATTCCTATTCTGTGGCCATAACAAAAAGACCATTAAGGCGATTGTGTGGGATCGGAATGGGTGGATCCAGGTAATCAAGCGGCTTGAGTGCACGCAGGGCTTTAGATGGCCACAGAGCTCGGATGACCCACCCAAGATCCGCATTGAGGGTCTGGTTGGCTTGTTGCAGGGTGCCGATGTATGGCGCCACGTTCCCACATTCGAGGCACGCCTGGTTGGCTGAAATGCTATCCTAAAACACACTTTTACGATAAAACATAGTGATAAGAGGATAGGCGTGTTAGGCTCTCATGAGAACAGGGAAGTTACGAACAAGAAGCTTGCAGAGCTTGAGCATAACAGCCTTGATGAACTGAAAGCGATCATTGTAGCATATGCCGCTCAGCTGCGCACGGAGGACCAGCTGATTGCTCTCCTCAAGGAACTTGCTCGGCTACGAAGTGCCAAGCGCTCGGTACCTTCCTCTGCACAGAGACAGGCCCTGTTTCCGGAGCTTGCGGATGTGGACCACCGTCGAGCCTGAAGAAGAAGAGAAAATCCATGGAGAAGCCCATGAGCGCAAAAAGATGAGAACAAAATCCACCCTGTGTACGATTCCTCCTGATACCCCTGTTATTGACATCTCTCATACCGCGGATGCTCCTGAGTCCTACGATAAGCATGGCATTGCCTATCGGCAGGATGTGGATAAGGGTATTGACAAGATTGCCTATATTCCCCGAAAGCTTGTAGTGGAGCGTCATCACGCTTTCCAATATCGGGTAGCTGACAAGGGTGAGGATGAGAACGGAAACAAGAGTATCTGGTACAAGAGTCCCACCCTTCGATCGATTTTACGGGTGGATATACCGTTTACCCAGGCTTCCTGAACTACCTCAATGAGAGCTTGTTCACTCCGCCTCTTCTCGGTAACGAAAAACGGTATGTATCCGCCTTCCCGAAGTTTCGGGATTAGAAGATACATAGTTCCCAGTCTGGTATCAAACCGGCGAAGCCGAGTACCGCACCGATAGGTCTTCCGTTCTGCACTATGAAACCCTTTTTGGCGTTTGCCTTTTTTGAAACTTCAATTTCCATAAGCTGCTCGGTTATCCATTGCATCATGGAAAATAACGGATCCGGTTCCGCGATGAAATCTAATAGCTTGTTTTCAAAGAACGTGCTATCCTTGGTCTTGGTCATTGGTTGTCCCCTTTATGTGTGTTTTGCTCACAACATTCTGGAGCTTCCAATGACCTTTTTCAACTACCAAATTGCGAACTAGATTTTACACTATCTGGACAAGGATTTATTTCATTATTAAATTCATTATAAATATCAGTATTAATAACGCTTTATGGTCCGCTTTGTTGCGTATGTATCTGTATGGGAATCTACATTCCACACCGGGAAGGGGTAATCCAGACCATAGTCCGTAGCTCTCTGAACCGGTACCAGGCTTATGCCCGTCCATCGCAGAACATCCTCGACCGTCTGGAGCAATGTACCAGCTGTGCCGACTGGAAAAAAGGGGTAGCCTGGATTCGCTGTGCAGATTGCGGGTACTCATATTTTCGCGCATTTTCGTGCAAGGTGTTCCACCTTTGCCCATCTTGCGACTAGAAAAGGACACTGCTCTACGCTGAATATCTGGCCAATGACTCGCTCCTCGATCTACCACATCGGCAATTTGTCTTTACGATACCAAAGATACTTCGACACTCCTTCAAGTTCGATAAGTGCTTCTTTGGTGAAGTGTCCAAACTGATATTCTCTTTGCTCTCGGAGTTTTTCTCCCTGGCTGTTGGCCAAGAACTACTATGTGCCAGTGTCATCAGCTATCAATCTTTTGGTGAATTTGCCCGATTTCATCCCCATTGGCATGTTCTAGCTCTGGAAGGCGGGTTTACCAGGTATGACCGCTTTGTGTATCTGTCAATCGGCGCCGACGAAGGCATGCTCAGGGTCTGGCAAGACGCTATGCTGGCACTGTTTCTGCAAAAGAAGCTAATCGACCAGACCCGTGTGAACATACTCAAGGATTGGAAGCATTCGGGCTTCAGTATCGAGAGCGAAACAAGGCCGCTCAGTACAGCTGATAGAGAAGCCCTCGGCCAGCATGTAGTTCGGGGTGCTATCGGTACCAAGAAAATCCACTACGACGAGGCTTCCGACACGGTTGTTTGGACCGCATCCCCCAAGGGGTTCTACAAGGGCACGTCCGAGACCTTCAAGGGCTTCGAGTTCGTAGACCAGCTGGTAGCTCATCTGCCGCCCCGGCGCGTCCAGCTTGTTCGCCGCTACGGAGCGTATTTCGGAAAAGTCCACAACCAGTGGCAACAGCGACCCGGTATCTACCACCTGGCCCCTGAAGCGTGGAGGCATGCCCATCAGCTTCGGACGCAATCAACTCCAGAAACCAAGCCTGCGACAGTGGATTCGGCCGAAGTGCCTGATGCCTGGTCTACACTACGCAAGCAAAGCTGGGCACGGTTGTTACAGAAAGTCTACGAGGTCGATCCTTTTGTCTGCGCGAAATGCCAGGGGTCAATGTCGGTTGTGGCAATAATCGAGGATCCCAAGGAGCTGGGCAAAATTATCGACTGGGCTCAGCAGCAAGAGAGGGAGCAACAATTGACCGTCTGCGCTCGTTCACCCCCTGAGCCAGTATTGATGTCGGTATACTACCCAAAAAACGGAGTTAATACGGAATAGGATACCACCTCAAAATCGTAGCTTATATGGCGTTGGGGGAAAGGTATACCCTTAGGCTCTGAGAAAATCGCCTGAATCAAAACTTGACAGCAGAAAAGTCTGGATATACGGTCAAAAGTGTCGGCGTTGTCGAAATATTCTGATTGGTTCAGTTGTTCGGGCAGGAAAAAACAGTTGTAATACGGGGTAAAAGCCGAATTTCGACGCAAAACCGTAAAAATCCCGAAATGACAGTTCCTATCATTTCCACTTGAGCCATGACTTCACCAAATGAAGCGGGAACGTGATTTTGCCCAAGTCTTTTCCAGAACGCTGCCCATTGGGTCTGTTTGGCCGAAATGAAAAGCCCAGTGAAAGCTTCGATTTCCGGCG
>Ga0255343_1003235_pt1 | contig 17544 bp, 17 predicted proteins | sample wastewater_treat_4_FD_192413 | JGI IMG/M metagenome (GOLD analysis project Ga0255343, IMG submission 192413) | Wastewater microbial communities from Lulu Island WWTP, Vancouver, Canada - plant16 | ecosystem: Engineered > WWTP > Wastewater > Unclassified | place: Canada: Vancouver, British... | reverse complement strand
AGAGGCTGTTTTGGAGATATTTGGGTCATTGGTTCGGATGGATTGGTCTGAACATAGGCCAAAGTGTCCGTGAAATGAAATCCGCCTATGCATTTTAGAAAAAATAGACTTTTTCAGGAACGACTAAATACCTGGAACAAATCAATAGATTCGCTTCAAGGGATGGCTGATTATGATGATATCTATGCTTCCAGTGCCGATGTGGTTTGGCTTGTCTGCAACGGCAACGCAAAAGGCGGTGGATTTACGGCACGTGTAAAAATCACCAACGGAAAGTTTGAAGCAAATTTGTTCACAAATGACCCATATATGATGGAGGGAGTTTCTGCCATCAATGATGACGTAGCGTGGGCGGTAGGCCAGAATCTTCCTTTTTTTATATCGGATAAGGCACCGCTGAGCGGAATTTTCTTCACCAAAGACGGTGGCGTAACTTGGGTGCCCCAAAAAATACTCGTTGATGCCCATGATGTACAACCCTGGAAAGTATCTTTTGTGGGAACAAGACGCTAAAAGAAGGATTTTTTCGTATGCCTGTTTACGCGCAGATTGTTTTACTAATAATTGCCTTTTTTATTTTTGTATTTTTAATAATGTATTTGTCCGGGCTGGGGATCAGAAGATTGTGCTTCAAGATTATCGAAGAGATGGAAGAAAAAAATGCCTTCAATGCGGCCAAGGCCGTTAAACTACAGGAGAAAAGGGGAAATATCTTGAGTCTCGGCACAAAGAACCCGCACAATCGTGCCCTCAATGTTCTGATTTCCGAAGGGCTAGTTATCAAAACATCAAATAATAAATATTATCTGGACATAGAAAAAATTACGGAATTGAGAAAGAAGCGTTAATATATACTTATGATTTTCATTTTAGGAGAATTATGTGGGCAAATTCATCAAAAGAATAACTCTTTTGGCAACTTTATCGTTTATTTTATTGATTCTCTACAGCTATTTTATTGCCGATGCCGTTGAAACCAGAATTACCGATGCCCAAATGACCAAAATGGACGGAAAATTCATGATTGCGACAGAGTATCGTCCTTTCGTCAATTATGACGCAAAATACAGGCTGATGAAGTTTGACTCCGGAAGTGTTCCAAACGAAGCAATTAGACTTAAGGGCAAAAAAGTAAAAATTATAAAATACGGTTGGCGAATTCCTTTGATTTCTCTGTATGAAAATGTGGTTAAAATAGCAGAAATAACGTCGGAATAATGTTATTTTTCTAATATTAAATAATTGCTTTTTGGTGACGTATATAATAGATTTATCACGGGGTGCCTGAGATGGCTGAGATTATACCCTTAGAACCTGACCCGGGTAATGCTGGCGTAGGGAATGGCGAAGCTGAAGATTAATATGGGCCATACCCCATCTAGGTAAGGGTTATGGCCTTTTTTATATTGTGTTTTAATTTTAATGTGAAGTGTATAAAGTTTTTATGATGATCAAGGCGGTGAAAAATATAATTATTATAAGCAACGGGCGTTTCGGAGATGCAGTGTATTTGAAAAAAAAGATCGCTGAAATGCAGGATCGCCTGATTATTTGCTGTGACGGTGCTGCGTACAACATGGCGCAAGCCAAGATAAAACCGGATGTCATTATTGGTGACATGGACTCGATTGATGCGGCACAGTTGGGAAATTGCCGGATGACAGGTATTGAAATTATTAAATATCCTTCAGAAAAAGATTTTACTGACACGGAACTGGCGCTGGATTACGCGCTTAAACTGGATCCGGTGGTAGTTCATATTTGGGGCGCATTAGGCGGAAGAATCGATCATACGCTGGCCAATATTTTTCTGCTGAAGAAAGGGGAGGAAGCCGGAATAAAGACATGCTTGCTTGATGAATACGGAGAGGCTTTTCTGGCACAAAAAGAAGTCGTTTTCACTGACGCAGTTGGCTGTACAGTTTCAATTTTAGCACTAAGCCCTAAAGTAGAAGGTATTACGCTTAACGGATTTGCCTATCTTTTGAATAATGAAACCCTGCGGAAAGGCGAAACACGTGGATTAAGCAATTATATAAAAGAATCGCCGGCGCGTATAAATTTCCTCTCCGGTGAGCTTCTGGTTATCCGTTATTGGCAGAATAATTTATTTCCGGAGGCTGCATAATGAAAAATCCACCAAAAGTATTGTCTATCGGGGGATCGGATTCCAGCGGCGGTGCGGGAATTCAGGCGGATTTGAAAGCCGTACAAGCCTGCGGCTGTTACGGAATGAGTGTCATTACCGCTGTAACAGCACAAAATTCGCTTGGTGTGCAGGGTGTTTTTCCTGTTTCGTCAGCCTTTATCCGTCAGCAATTGATCTCGGTTATCAGTGATATAACGGTGGACGCGGTAAAAACGGGCATGATTTGGAATTCAGGAACTGTTCGCGTTATTTCAGATGTTATCGGAAGGTACAAAGTTCAAAAGCTTGTTATTGACCCGGTAATGGTGGCGAAAGGCGGCAGTGTTCTGATGAAAGAAGACACGAGAAAAGCGTTAGTGAAGGAATTGTTTCCGCTTGCGCTTGTGGTAACGCCGAATATTCCGGAAGCAGAGTCTTTATCGGGAATGAAGATTAAAAAGATTGCTCATATGAGAAAAGCGGCAGAAATTATTTTCAATATGGGAGCAAAAAATGTTTTGGTTAAAGGAGGCCATCTGCACGGAGAAGAAAAAAAAGTAAGCATGGATATTCTTTATGACGGGAAAAAATACCAAGAATTCAGCGCGGAATGGATTAATACGAAAAACACGCACGGAACGGGCTGCACGTTTGCTTCCTTGCTCGCGGCAGGCATTGCTCAGGGCAGGAATATATCGGACGCGGCGCAATTCGCCAAAATAATGGTGACCAAAGCAATCAAGAATTCAATATCTTTGGGGAAAGGGCACGGAACGCTTAATGTGGGCATCGAATATTATTCGCTAAAAGGAAAAAATGAATGTCTGCTTGAATTACAGAAAGCGGTTAATTATCTGATGTATCGCAAGTTGGGCAAGTTGATTCCTGAAGTGTCCTCAAATTTGGTTTACGCAAAAAAAGATGCCCGTAATGAAAAACAGGTCGCCGGATTTCCGGGACGTATCATCCGTGTGTTGGACGAGGCGCATGTCGTGACAAACCCACAATTCGGGGCTTCAGGTCATATGGCCCATGTTGTTCTAACGGTGATGAAGCATGATGCTTCCTATCGCAGCGCGATGAATATAAAGTACGCGGAGAAGACCGTAGATATCTGCAAAAAAGTTGGGTTCACCGTGAAAAGTTTTGACCGTAAAGATGAACCAATTGAAAAAAAGGATAAAGAAGGTTTTTCCCTGGAATGGGGAGTCAATAAGGTGCTGGAGCAGTCAAAGATAATTCCTGACATTATTTATGATAAAGGTGGATGGGGCAAAGAGCCGATGATTCGTGTTTTAGGAAAAAACCCGCTTGACGTAGTGAACAAAATAGAGAGATTATTTAAACATTTGTAAATAATACTTAAGGAGAATTATTAAGGATATGATTTTGGATGAAGTAATCATTTCAAAGGCGATTATTGAGAAATTTACCGAAAAGTTATTGAATTCTACAAATGTCGATGTTGCCATTGTCGGAGGAGGTCCATCAGGTCTTGTCGCCGCTTATTATTTGGCCTTATCCGGTAAAAAAACGGTACTTTTCGAACGAAAATTGAGCCTTGGCGGCGGCATGTGGGGCGGCGGGATGATGTTCAATGAAATAGTAATTCAGGATGAGGCGAGGGAAATACTGGATTTGTTCGGTGTACGTACGAGAAAATATCAAGAAGGTTACTATACGGCCGATGCCATTGAATCCATTACAGCCATTTGTTCTAAGTCTGTGCAGGCGGGAGCCACGGTTTTCAACTGTGTCAGCGTGGAAGATGTTATGATTCGCGAGGGTAGGGTTACGGGATTAGTTGTTAATTGGTCACCAGTTGAAATGGCCGGGCTACACGTCGACCCGTTAACTATTGCCGCGATAAATATTATCGATGCAACGGGACATGCCACGGAAGTGCTTAAAGTTATAGAAAAAAAGACAGACATGAAATTGAATACGCCTTCGGGAAAACTTATGGGTGAGCGTTCCATGTGGGCGGAAAAAGCAGAACAGCAGACGCTGGAGAATACCCGGCAAATATGTCCTGGAGTGTATGTTGCGGGAATGTCAGCCAATGCCGCTTTCGGCGGTCCGAGAATGGGACCAATTTTTGGCGGGATGATTTTATCCGGCAAAAAGGTTGCCGAGTTAATTCTGTCGTCCTCTCGGTGATTTAAGCGAGGGGTTTATTTTGGAGAAAAAAATGACAAAGTTGGAAAAAGCCCGCAAAGGTATCATTTCCGAGGAAATGAAAATTTGTGCCGCCGAAGAAGGTGTGGAACCGGATTATATCCGTCAGTGCGTGGCAGAGGGGACAATCGTTATTGTCCGAAATGTGAATCATACCGAAATCAAGCCACTGGCAATCGGTTGTAGAATGCGCACGAAAATTAATACAAATATCGGCACATCGAATGACCATGTTGATTTAAAAGCGGAACTGGAAAAATTAAGCGTTGCCGTTTCCGCCGGAACAGATGCGGTGATGGATTTATCCACGGGTGGCGATTTGGCGACAATCAGAAAAGCTGTTGTTGGAAGCTCACCTGTTATCACAGGGACTGTACCAATTTATCAAGCGGCAGTAAAAATGATTCGTCAACGTAAGGCGATATCCGAGATGACGGCGGATGATATTTTTGAAGTAATAGAAGAAAACGGTAAAGACGGGGTAGATTTTATTACAGTACATTGCGGCGTAACACAACAATCTGTGTCCGTGATGGAAAATCAGGGCAGAGTGCTGGGTATCGTCAGCCGGGGCGGATCAATAACGGCGAACTGGATGCGTTGTAATAAAAAAGAAAATCCTCTGTATAAATATTACGACCGTCTTTTGGAAATAGCTCGCCGTTATGATATGGTTTTAAGTCTCGGGGATGGGTTGCGTCCTGGAGCAATTGAAGATGCCACAGATAAGGCCCAGATTGCTGAATTGATACTTCTGGGGGAACTTGCTGTTCGTGCAAAAGAAGCAGGTGTGCAGGTGATGATTGAGGGCCCCGGACATGTACCGCTTATGGATATTGAAGCCAATGTCCGATTGCAGAAAAAGATTTGTCAGGGCGCGCCATTTTACGTTTTAGGTCCACTGCCGACCGATATTGCTCCGGGTTATGATCATATTACTTCGGCTATCGGTGGTGCAATAGCCGGAGCAGCAGGAGCTGATTTCTTGTGTTATGTCACGCCTGCAGAGCATTTGAGATTACCGACATTGGAAGATGTACGCGATGGTGTCATTGCGGCAAAAATAGCCGCTCACATCGCGGATATCGTCAAAGGCATAAATGGAGCGCGCGAAAGAGACAAAAAAATGTCGCAGTGCAGAAAAGAATTTGATTGGCAGGGGCAGGTGGATTTGTCTATTGATCCGAAGAAAACAATCGAGTTATTAGAAAAAAGCAAAAGCGCGAATGAAGAAGGTTGTACAATGTGTGGAGAATTTTGCGCTATAAAATTGGGGAGGAAATAGGTGTATTAATTCTGGTTACAATAGATTTAAGTAATTGGAGGAAAATACAAATGATTCGAGTAATTGCCACCGTAAAATTAAAAAAAGGGAAAAGACAGGATTATTTAAAGCAAATTTACAAAGTCATGCCTATGGTACATATAGAATCTGGCTGTATCGAGTATGCTCCATATGTTGACGCCGACTCCTGCTTTCCCGCGCAGAAAAAACTTGGGCCCGATACGGTTGCAATAATTGAAAGATGGCAAAGCCTTAATGCACTGAAAAAGCACAGCACGGCGCCTCATATGAATTCTTTCCGCAAAGCAACGCAGGAAATAATCGAGTCTGTAGACTTGTTGATTTTAACACCTGTACACTAATATTTTTCCAGTTAGTTCTTGCTCCATTTTCGGAGGATTTTTTGTCAAAAAAATCAGAGACAACAAAACAAGACAGACGCAAATATGCAGAGGAGATCGTTAAAAGATTGAAATCTGCAGGATTTAAAGCTTATTTTGTCGGCGGTTGCGTACGGGATTTTATCCGGGGGAAAATTCCCGGAGATTACGATATTGCAACCTCGGCATTGCCAGAACAAATTATCACGCTTTTTGACCATACTGTTGGAGTAGGGAAAAAATTCGGTGTCGTTGTTGTTGTCGAAAAGAATTTTAATTATGAAGTGGCGACTTTTCGCAGTGACGATATTTATCAAAATGGCAGACGGCCAAAAATAATTCATTTTTCAACAGAACGTGAAGATGTGTTGCGGCGTGACTTTACCATAAATGGCTTATTAATGCATCCGGAAACTGGTGAAGTCATAGATTACATTGATGGTCGAAGCGATATAAATAACGGAATTATTCGGACGATCGGAGACCCCCGGATAAGATTTTCTGAGGATTATTTACGGATGCTGAGGGCAATTCGTTTTGCTGCGAATTTAGATTATAAAATAGAGGAACATACAAAACAGGCGATAAAGGATAATTCTTTCAGGATAAAGCAAATCAGCGCAGAAAGAATTCAGGAGGAAATAACCAAAATTCTCAGACGTCCGGGGGCACGGTACGGACTTGAGTTAATGGCCGAAACAGGCATGTTACACCAGTTATTACCGGAAATCGAGAAATTGAAGGGAGTAAATCAACCACCACGCTTTCATCCAGAGGGAGACGTATGGGAACACACGTTAACCATGCTGGAACTGCTGCCGTTTGGAGAAAACGGCGAGGCAAATTTCGCTTTGGCTTGGGCGGTGCTTTTACACGATGCGGGCAAGGCTTTCACAAGAACAGAAGATGAAAAAGGAGTTCATTTTTATGGTCATGTTCAAATGGGAGAACAAATTGCCGAAGAGGTAATGAAACGCCTGCGGTTTTCCCGCGCCCAGCGTGAAACTGTCATCAATTTAATTCATTATCATATGGTATTCATGAATGTGCACAAAATGCGTCCGGGTAGGCTGAAACGTTTTTTACGCATGCCAAACTTTGATTTGCATCTGGATTTGCACCGACTGGATTGTTTGGCCAGCCATGGAATGCTCGATAACTATGAGTTTTGTCGTGAGCAACTTCGAAAATTGGACACCCTTGATTTACACCCTCAACGCCTTATTACTGGTCATGATTTAATCGCTTTAGGTTACAGACCCGGGAAAAATATGGGGCGTATTTTGCAAAAGATAGAAAATGAACAACTTGAAGGGAAAATCAAAACGAAGAAAGAGGCGTTAGCATTTGTAAAAGAAAATTGGGAAGAATAATTTGCACGAAAGTTAAAATTTGCTATAATTTTTTGTATGAAAACAAAAACCCAAGTAATACTTTTGTTTCTAATCATTATCTTATTTTTCTTGTCCTGCTCAGTAAAATCTCATCATTATAGACCGGTGACAGTTACACCCAAAAGAAAAGTTTTAGAGCTTATGGGCTATGCGATTCAGGCGGGAGCTTTCGCCAATGTGAAAAATGCTGTACGCCTGACAATCAGTTTAAGGCAGCGGGGACTTGATTCAACGTATTTTAAGGCAAGTGATGGTTTGTATAAAGTTCGTTTTGGCAACTATTCCAGCAAAGAAGCGGCGGCAAAGACGGCAATTTCTTTAAAGAGCAGAGGGGTGATTGAAGAGTATTACATTATTATCCCGGATGAATATGCTGCAGCAAAACAAAAGCAACTTGGTTCTGATTACTTGAGGGACTCCTTGGTGCGGACAGCACATGATTTTATCGGTGTGCCGTATTTATGGGGTGGCACATCTTTGGAGAAAGGGTTTGATTGCAGTGGATTGACGATGACAGTTTACCGACTGAACGGTCTGAATTTGCCGCGCAATTCGGTAAAACAGTACGAAACAGGTTTGCCGGTGGAGAACGTACAAGACCTGAAGAAGGGCGATCTTGTTTTTTTTGCGATGAAAGATCAGAACATAGTGTCGCATGTAGGAGTCTATATTGGAGAGGGGAATTTTATTCATGCTTCATCGCAAGGGAAAGCTATTCGAATTGATTCACTTTCAACACCCTGCTATTTTAAAGGATATATGGGGGGAAGAACGTATCTTGAATTTGATCAGGATAGCTGATTAAATGCATTTGATTTTTGTTTTGCGCAAAAGTGTTATTCAGATTGTTTTTTATTTTGGTGTGTCGTGATTTTTGTTTTAAAAAATATTAATGACGCAGACGATAATTTAAAAAAAAAGAAAAAATTTAATAGTTTTTATTGACCTGTGAAAAAAAATAAAGTAAACTTTTAAAAAATTGTAGGTATTATGGTTATTTAATTCAAGGACATTTTTTAAAAAAGGAGGAATTAATAAATGGCAACCAAAAAAAAAGTCGCGAAGAAGAAAGCTGCACCGAAGAAGAAAGTGGTGAAGGGAAAGACTGCTCCTAAGAAGAAAGTGGCAAAAAAGAAAGTAGCAAAGAAAAAGAAATAAACCTTGGGTGAAAGGCAGGTGCTCAAATTTTCTGCCAGTGGCCTGTAAATTTTTACAATTCGTCTGAGGTATGGCGGTGCCGATTTTTATGGTGCCGCCTTCCCTCAGATTATTTGTTTTTTGTCCCTTGGCAGAAAAGATATTAAAAGCCTTTCCCTGTCTAAAGTATTTAATTTCGTAAACTCACTTCTCAATATTTTCGAAATAATTTATGGCCAAAGATTTAATTCTTGCAATTGACAATGGAACACAATCGGTCCGCGCATTAATTTTCGACTTAAAAGGGAATCTTCTTCATAAATCCAGAGTTCCTCTCAAGCCTTATATTTCCAAAGAACCAGGGTGGGCAGAGCAGGATCCGGAATATTACTGGAACTCCTTATGTTTGGCTTGCCAAAATCTATGGAAGGAACCGTCTGTGCAAAAAAACGCTATTGCAGGTGTGACAATCACCACACAAAGAGCTACCATGATCAATGTGGATAAAAAAGGGAAAGCGCTCCGACCGGCGATAGTATGGCTTGATCAAAGACGCACAGAGGGATTAAAACCGATAGGGGGAATATGGGCGCTAGCTTTTAAAATATCACGTATGGCAGAAACCGTAGCATATTTACAAGCTGAAGCAGAAAGCAATTGGATAAGAATAAATCAGCCAGAAATATGGAACAAAACTTATAAGTTTCTTTTTTTATCCGGTTATCTTACATATTGCCTTACTGGAAGATTTGTCGATTCTGTAGGATGCCAAGTAGGCTACGTTCCTTTCGATTATAAAAAAAAATGCTGGGCTTCTTCGTGGAATTGGAAGTGGGAAGTAACAAAAATTGAGCCGGATGTGTTGCCGGATCTTATCAGGCCGGCTGATGTTATGGGCAAAATAACAAAAAAGGCTGCTGAGGAAACGGGGATTCCCGAAGGTTTATCTGTAATTGCGGCAGCCGCCGACAAGGCTTGTGAAGTAATTGGCGCCGGGTGTCTTGACCCCAATATCGGGTGTTTGAGTTATGGAACAACAGCAACAATAAACACAACTCACAAAAGGTATATAGAGGCTATTCCTATGATTCCGCCATATCCGTCAGCGGTACCCGATGCCTATAGTTTAGAAATTCAAATTTATCGCGGTTATTGGATGGTGAGCTGGTTCAAAGAAGAGTTTGCACATTTGGAACAACAAATAGCCGAGGAAAGGGGTGTGGAGGCGGAAACCATTATCGAGGAGTTATTGCATAAAGTGGAACCTGGTTCAAAGGGCTTGATATTGCAACCTTACTGGTCACCCGGAATAAAAGTACCCGGACCGGAAGCAAAAGGGGCTGTAATAGGTTTTGGTGATGTGCATAACCGGGCGCATCTTTACCGGGCGATACTTGAAGGATTGGCTTATGCTCTTAGAGAAGGCAAAGAAAGACAGGAAAAGAGAAGCGGTATAAAAATAACCAGCCTGCGCGTTTCCGGAGGCGGTTCGCAAAGCGATGCGGCGATGCAGCTTACGGCCGATATTTTTGGATTACCAACCGCACGTGCTCACATATATGAAACCTCGGGTTTAGGAGCGGCAATTGATGCAGCAGTGGGGTTGAAATTACATCCGAATTTCAAGACAGCGGTAAAAGAAATGACCCGCGTGGGGCAATTGTTTGAGCCAAATTTAACGGCGCATAAGATATATGATAAACTCTATAGAAAAGTTTATAAGCAGATGTATAATAAATTAAAGCCTCTTTATGAAGAAATCCGTTCCATTACTGGCTATCCTAATCATTCTTAATACAGAGTAAATAATATTAAAATAAATATCAGAATAAATCATCAATAATTCAAAAAAATTCCAATAAAAAATAGAATATGCTATGTAAGTACTAAAATAAATTATCATTAAATACTCGATTACTTATGCTTAGAAAACAGATTGTAAATTATTTTAAGATAATCAGGATTATTTTAGTATTTTCAATTTTGTTTTCGCATCTGTTTGGCTGTGCAGCGATAATGATGAATATACCAGCGCCGCCAAATGCCCTGGTTAAGATCGGGTTGGATAAAACAGATAAAAAAGAAATACCCGCTAAATATATTCAACAACTCAAATGGGCAAGTATTACATCTGATTGGGCGATACCCTACATTTTTATCAATGTTGGGGAACATTTTGAGAAGAACGGAGAGGAAAACAAAGCTGTTTTGTATTTAGATAGAGCTATTTCTGAATTCAGAAGCCGGAGGGATTTCAGCGGAGTAGGAACAGCGTCGACCAAAAAAATTTTACTTTTGAATAAATACGGGAAGCGACGGGAATCGCTTGAAGCAATTAAAGAATTGGAAAATGCTGGATTAGAGGCGCCGCCCAAAGCCTTTGTTTTTTACAATTTAGGCCATTATTATTTGACAGCAGGAAATTATATCAAGGCAAAAGAATATTATGAGCAATCATTGAAATATACCGAAAATGTTCAAAATGATTTGAATGTATTAGTGTTGCGACGCGACGCTGTATTTGAAAACGGTATTGCTTTATTCCTCGGTGAATATTTTAGCATAACATCAGATAAATATAACTTGGATGCTTTTAGCAAAGAGGAATACAGCTGGATTCAGAGAAATGCCGAGAAAAGTATTTCCCTTTTCAAAGACACCTTAGTTTTAAACAAAGAAATAAAAAAACAAAGGACAAGTCGATTCATTTCCGATAAGTCCTTCTATTTCATAGAGGCAAGTGCTTATAATTATATGGGATTAGCATTTGCCCTGATGAAACGATTCAATGAATCGGAAAAAGCCGTTTATGCCGCCGAAAAATTATCCTTAAAAGCTAATAATTATGAAAGCGAGTTGAATAACTTATTGGTGAAAAGTCAAATATTTCTTCTGGCGAAAATGTTTGACAAAGTCGAAGAGACGGCTTTGCAGCTGAACGAGATTGCCGAAAAATATCAGCTCGAATTTTATAAAATGTGGGCGCAATATATTTTGTCATTTTCATATAAGGGAAAAGGTGATGAAGCAAAAGCAATTAATTGTATTAAATCGGCAGTGGCAATTATGGAAGAACAGGATCCGGAAATTGTAAAAGAACTATTTGATGATAGCTATACATTCAGGCCGCGGGTGTTTTATGATGCTCTGGTTGACTCCTACATCAAGCACGGCAATATTAAGGCAGCTTTGGAAACAGCTGAGAGATCCAAAAACAACGCTATTTGTAATTTATTATCCGGAACAAATATCGGCAGAAGCATTCAAGAAACAAAATTATTAAATCAGCTGGCAAACGCCAAAAGAGAGATGGCGTTTGCGGCAAAAGCATTTGCCAGCGCAGTCAGAGAAGAAGGCAGCATATCGGAAGAATCGGCGAATTATGTAGAAAGGGCTCGACAATATTATGTTGAAACAATGAATAGAATTAAAAACCATAATGATGAACTCTTTTCAATTATAAAGATGGAAAGATTTAGCATTGACGGCATACGTAAAATGCTTGACGAGAATACGACTATTTTTAGTTACTATCTTACAGGAAGAAACCTCTATATTTGGGCAATAACCCATGAAAAGATATTTTTGGAAAAAATGAATATTACGGAAGATGAAATATATAAAATAATATTTTCGTTTAATTCCGCAACGGCCGTTGATAAACATGAGATGAGTGATTTGCTTTCAGAAAAGCTATATAATCTTTTTCTGAAGCAAGTAATGCCCTTTGTTGTGGGTGATTGCCTCATCATAATACCACATGGACCTCTTTATTATTTACCTTTTGAGGCGATCAGCTTGAAACAACAATATCTAGTCGATGTGTTTTCTGTTTTTTATCTGCCCAGCATATCGGTGCTAAAGTATGTATTGAGTAAAGAATCCTCAACTGGTCCAAATGCAATCGTTTTTATTCATAGCGACTCTAAAGAAAGAAAAATGGATTTGCTTCATTTCGTAACAGAAGCGGATAGTGTAAGAAATGTATTTCCTCAAGCCAATATAATATTAAAAGGAGAGTCAACAAAAACAAAAATTAAGTCTATTGTTTCAAATTGTGATATTCTTCATTTTGCCACTAATTGTTGTTTGGCAAAAGATGATCCATTGCAATCCGGGATATCGCTTACGCCCTCAATGGAAAATAATGATTGTTTGCAAGTGGATGAAATATTCAGAATGAAATTTAGGGGGCGGCTAATAATGATGAGTGCCTGTAAGGCAGAGATGGCAAACTATTCAACAGGTCTAGAAATAGCCGCGTTCAACAGGGCTTTGATTTACGCGGGAAGTCCGTCAGTTATTTCAACGCTTTGGAAAGTTGATGAAAAAGCGAAGGGAATTTTTATGGACATCTTCTATACGAATTTAGATAAGTCAGAAAATATTGCCGCTCTGTTAAAAATGACAAAAAATTTTATGATAAAATCAGGCTATCCTCCATCAGAATGGGCCGCGTTTGTTTTAAATGGAAATAATTAAATGAAAATATATAACCGTAATAATATGATACCTGATAATATAAAGAATAGAAGGGATTCTGATTGATGACGAAAGATAAGATAAGGGACAGATTGTTTAACAACCTGATGGTTACGGGGGGGTGCGGATTTATCGGTAGTAATTTTATCCATTACCTTTTTAAAAGTAGCAATTATAAAGGTAACGTTATAAATGTGGATAAATTGACTTATGCGGGCAATCTTCAAAATTTGGAAAACATCGCTTCTGAGCATGGTCAGCGATATGTATTTGAAAAAGTAGATATATGTGATGCAAAAAAAATGGAAAATATTTTTTCGAAGTATCAAATAGACGCGGTTTGTCATTTTGCCGCTGAATCACACGTTGATCGATCAATTAAAACTCCAGAAAATTTTATTCAAACAAATATCGTTGGTACTTTCAACTTGTTGGAGTTATCCAAATCCCGCGGGGATTTATTTAAAATATTTCATCACGTAAGCACGGATGAAGTTTACGGCAGTTTGGGCCCGGAAGGATATTTTTCTGAAAATACTCCATATCGTCCCAACAGCCCTTATTCGGCGTCTAAAGCAGCATCGGACCATCTGGTACGGGCATATTTTAAAACTTTTGGTTTACCGATTACGGTTTCAAATTGTTCAAACAATTATGGCGCCTATCAGTTTCCGGAGAAGCTCATTCCTTTAATTATTCTCAATGCCTTAGAAGGCAAACAGCTGCCGGTTTACGGAGACGGGAAAAACATTAGAGACTGGCTTTATGTGGGGGATCATTGTGAGGCTATCTGGAAAATTATGGTTTCAGGCAGGTTAGGTGAAACGTATAATATAGGTGGAAGTGCGGAAATGGAAAATATTTTGATAGTGGAAATGATTTGCGATATGCTTGATGAAATAAAGAGAGACGGGAGGAAACGTCGCGAGCTTATAACGTTTGTTCAGGATAGACCAGGACACGATCGCCGCTACGCGGTTGATTTCTCTAAAATAAAAAAAGAGCTTGATTGGTTTCCTAAAGAATCATTCAAAACCGGTTTGCAAAAAACAATTGAATGGTATTTGAATCGTCCTGATTGGGTAGAAAACGTAAAAACAGGCTCTTACATGGCGTGGGTCAAGGAACAGTACGGTTAACCAAAGATGATGTCTCAATAATTTTAACAATGAATAAAAAGTTTCGTTTAATGTACGAACGATAAGTGACCGGGGCGTAAAATGGCTTCTTTGCTACAGGAGAATATTATGAAAAAAGCAAAAAATAATCAAATAAAAGTAATAATTGCTCTTTCAATCGTATTGATTTTCGTTGCCTGCGCCAGTTATGAAAGACAAGTGGCGCCATTTCAAATGCCGGAAAAAAATCCAAACGCAGTTAATATTGATGGGGCAATAATCTCTTCTCAGGCTTTTGTCGATACCCAGGAAGCAAAAAATGCATTTGGTTTTGATATTCGTGCGGGTGGAATTTTACCTATTCAGGTGGTTTTCGACAATAGAAGCCAGCATTCTCTTGTTATTATTGCGGAACAAACTTTTCTTATCGATGATGATAGCAACGTGTGGCCCATATTGGATCAGGGGCTTGCCTATGACCGTATTTCCAAAAAGACGGAACTAGGCAAAGTAATGCCGGAGGCGGCAAAAGGAGGATTGTTGCTAGGCGCTGCAGGAGCGGTGATTGGAGCTGCAATCGGAATTGTCACCGGAACGAACGTGGGGGAAGCAGCAGGGAAAGGCGCAGCTGTAGGTGCGACCGCCGGAGTGGTCGTGGGAGGCGCTCGCGGAATAGGGGAACATTATGCTGATGTTCAAGAAAAGATTAAGAAGGATTTGCAGCAAAGATCACTCCAATACAGAGCGGTAAAACCCGGCGAACTTGCTTACGGTTATATTTTTTATCCAGGAGAAGCAAAAACAGCAAAAGTATTACGTCTACAGATTAAAGAAGTAGATACGGGAAAGATATCCAACTTTAATATGAAGTTGAAATAAGCTGTTGTGAATAAGGTGAAATGTCAAAATTATTTTACGATAAGGCTATTTTTTATTATGCCTCTCATTTCGTGAAATGGAAAACATAATCATTGTAATCGCTGGAATAGTTTTTTTTCTCATCGGAACAGTTCGTCTATCGTCTTCAGCTCAAAATTTAATTAATGCTCGAATAAAACAATATATTAAGTACATTGTCGCGAAGCCCCTTTACGGTTTATTTACGGGTATTATTTCGACGGTAATATTCCAAAGTTCGTCTGCTTCCATTGTTCTGACCATCGGACTGGTCAGTGCGGGATTAATTACTTTTTCCGATTCGCTAGCAATTATTTTAGGCGCCGATATAGGTACAACCCTGACCGTACAATTTGTCGTTTGGCATTTTACAGAAATATCGCCTCTGATTATTTCTGCGGGAGGGTTATTATGGCTTATAGGAAAAGCTAAATGGAAGATTCTGGGAGAAATTGTTTTCTACTTTGGTCTCATGTTCTTTGGTTTGGAACTGGTGAGTAAATCCCTTGAGCCATTAAAAGAATCAGCCGTTCTTATGGAAATGTTTAAGCAGGCACAACACCCTTGGATTAGCTTGCTCATGGGTATTGTCGTTACGGGAATTGTTCAGGCTTCCGCTATACCTATAAGCATAATTGTCCTTCTGGCTCATCAGGAAATGATCTCCCTGCAAAATGCAGTGCCTGTAATTATGGGCGCAAATATTGGCACAACGGTTACCGCTATTTTTGCGGGAATAGTGGGCACAAAAAGCGCTAGGCGAACCGCGGTTTCTCACTTGATATTTAAAAGCGTTGGAATAATATTTTGCTTTATTTTTATGCCTCAATTTATATTTGTATTGAAAAATCTTACCGGAAACCTTCCCCAGCAAATCGCCCTTGCTCATTTTCTGCTTAATTTGGTGATAGTATTTTTGTTTATTTTTTTACTATCGCCATTTACGGCAATAATGAAAAAAATAATGCCAGGAGAAGATGAAGCGGTTTCTTTATGGCCCGAATATCTTGATGAAAAGGATGTGGTTAATCCACAGAGAGCACTGGATAATGTATATAATGAGATTAGACGGCAAATGAATCTTGTGCATAAAATGTATTTGTTGGGTATCTCTGAATTAAAAGAAAGAGAAGGGAAGGGAAATAAATTATTTTACCTTGATAAGATAGTGATCAATACAAGAGAGGAAATTGTTAAGTATTTACGGCGAATATCATCTAGGAACCTTTCCGAAAAGTACTCAAAAAAAATATTTGCTTATACGGCAGTGACAAACGACATCGCAAGTATCGGCAACCATGCACTTTGTATAGGCAAATTAGCAATTCAGAAGGCTCAAGGCAGAATTAAATTCAGTCAATGTGGTGAAAATGATTTACAGGAAATAGTTAACTTGGTAAGTAGTAATTTTGAAGACGCGGAGTTTATTATAAAAGAGCCCAGTGAAAGCAGAAATATGGATGTTATCCGGCGAGAAGCAGAAATAGATATTAAAGTGAAGCAGTCAAGAGATAACCACCTGGAAAGATTTCACAAAGGTATTTGCGCCCCTGAAGCAGGAACAATTTTTGTCGAAATGCTTCTTCATTTGGAACGCATTTCCGATCTCTGTGATAATGTTGCAGAATATATGTGCAATATATAAGGAACGTATTGCTCTGGAATAAAATATAATTTATAATCAAAATAGATGCAGGTAATTAAGGAGGCAAGCGAACATGGATAAAAGAATGAGCGCCTTGGAATTTGCTTTGGAAAATGAACTCAAGGAAAGGGATTTTTACTTGTCTAACGCCCGTAGAACAAAAAACTTAGCAGGCAAAAACATGTTTAAGCAAATTGCCGATGAAGAAAAAGAACATTATGAAATGCTCAAAAAACTTCATGACAAATGGGAAAAACAAAAAAAGTGGCCGGCTACCGTGCCGCTTAAAGTAAAAAAATCTTTAACGAAAAATATTTTGAGAGCTCTCTCCGGAAAGAGGGCGGCACGTATTGAGGGAAATGATGACGACTTAAAGGCTATTCGCACGGCAATTGACTTTGAAGCAAGGGGTGTAGCACTATACACAAAATTGGAAAAGCAAAGCACCGAGCCTAAAGAGAAAGCTTTTTTTAATTTACTGGCGAGCGTGGAAAGAGAACATTTGCTTTCGCTGCGGGACACAGAACAATTTTTAACTGATCCTGCAAGCTGGTATCAAAATACTGAAAAGACGCTGCTCGATGGCGCCTAATAACAAATAATTGATTTGTTAGACTAGTTAATATTAATTAATTTATCTTCAATTTCTGACCACTTATGATACCAATGTTCAAGTTCTAAATTAACTTGTTTTAATGTTTTTTGTATTTCTTTGATTTTGTTTGCCTTTTTTAAATTTTCCGGAGCACACAAAAAAGTTTCATATTCCGATTTGGTAGTGTCAACAATTTTTCGCACTTTTTGTTTTGGTAAACCATCAATCAATCCGGTTGTTCGGAAGCCACGCGCTCAGGGAGTCACCATAACTCCCGAGTGCGTGGCGGTTATGCCATCTCCACA
>Ga0255343_1003229_pt1 | contig 17559 bp, 18 predicted proteins | sample wastewater_treat_4_FD_192413 | JGI IMG/M metagenome (GOLD analysis project Ga0255343, IMG submission 192413) | Wastewater microbial communities from Lulu Island WWTP, Vancouver, Canada - plant16 | ecosystem: Engineered > WWTP > Wastewater > Unclassified | place: Canada: Vancouver, British... | reverse complement strand
TTGATCCATTTGTGTTTTTCGATTTGCCTTTCGCGACTCCCGTCGCTGCCGGCGATTATTTTAAAGTAAATATGTAAGTTATGGTGCCTTCCTGTAGAGGAGGGGCATCCGTTTTCATGTCAAAATGAGCCTTTAGAGCCACTGCACGGGCAGCTGCCCAAAGTTTTGCGTTGGTAACCGTAGTGCCGTCAGCCCCCGGTTCAGCCCTCTTCACGTGTCCGTATTGATCTACCCAGATCTTTACAACCACGGTTCCGCTTTCCTGCAAATTGTATGCTGGTTTGAAGAGCGTGCTCTTATTAACTTTTCTGCCTTTCAAATGGGCGTTCGGCACGCCTTCGGCGCTTCCCTCTATACTATTCCCATGTGCCTGGCCGGCTTTGTAGGTGGCAGAGGCCTCTTCGGCGGAGTGCGGGGTCGTGGAGCTGTCTTTTGCCGACATGCCGGGGAAAGATGCGCGGGGGTCCAATTTCGGCTCCTCCGGTTGCTCCGGTTCCGGCACGTTCACATCGCCGAAGTCATCTGCCTTAGAGGCAGCGGTAAGATTTTGTGCGGTAGATTCAAAGGGGCTTTCACTGCGCTGCACTATCTCTATCGGGGCATCTTTATCTACATCTTCCCCCTCCGGCTCACGCCCGTATGTAATCTCAAATTCCGGCTCGAAATCATCTTCAAAACTAATCAGAAGGGTGCTTTCCTGCGGAGGCGGCCACAAATATTTTATACCGGTAAAGGAAACGAGCGCCAAAGCCCCCAGGTGGAGGCCTATGGTTAAGAGCAAACCCACAATCACTGCGTTACGCTCTTTTTCTGCTCGTGACCTTTGATATGGTTTCATTCGGGTTGTGTGGCGAGTATTACCTTATAATGATTCCGTTTGGCTATGTTCATCACTTGCACTATCTCTTTGATAGGCACGGATTCATCGGAATAAATACTGAAAGTAGGGTCTGCTTCATTTTGCAGAAGACCCACCAAGTTGTCTTCAATCCGGCTTAGGGGTTCGGCAATTTCGCTGCCGTTAATGTGAAAGGTATATTGGTCGTTTCCCCAATCCTTGATTGATACGCTTACAGTGGGATTTGCGTTCACTTGTCCCGTGCTTTTCGGCAGCAGCAGTTTCAAGGCGTTCGGGTTTACCAATGTGCTGGTAATCAAAAAGAAAATGAGCAGCAGAAACACCAAGTCGGACATACTCGCCATCGAGGCGCTTGCGTCTACCTTTGTTCTTCTCTTGATGGCCATTATTCTTCCTCTTTAGTAGTTTGTGCCGTTACTTCGGGATCGTTAAGCACATCCAAGAATTCTATGGTGGCATTTTCCAGGTCGAACACCACATCGGAAATGCGGTTTACCAAATAATTGTAGCCGAAGTAAGCGAGGATACCCACGATAAGACCGCCCACGGTTGTAATCATGGCCTCATAAATGCCGCTCGAAAGCAGCGTTATGTCGATATTATTGCCTGCGTTGGCCATATTGAAGAAGGCCCTTACCATGCCGGTTACAGTTCCCAAAAAACCAATCATGGGAGCGCCGCCTGCGATTGTGGCGAGGAGAGGAAGACCTTTTTCGAGCCTTGCCACCTCTAAATTGGCAATATTCTCGATTGAGCTTTGGATGTCTGCCAAAGGCCTGCCTATGCGTTCAATACCTTTTTCGACCAAACGGGCGACAGGAGTATCGAATTTGCCGCAATAAGTGATGGCGCTTTTGATTTTGCCGTCGTGGATGTAATCTTTCACATCATCCAGAAAATTCTTGTCCACTTTGGAGGCCCTGTTGATCACCCATAATTTTTTACCGAAAATATAGATGGCGATAATACTTAAGAGAAGGAGTACTATCATAAGCCAGCCGCCCTTGATGGCCATGTCGATGATGGAGATGGACATTTCCTGCGGCACCGGCGTTACCTCAGCCGATTGAGAAAGGGCGAGAGCGGTGTCTGCCTGAAGTAGAGAAAAAAGCATATTTCTATTGTTTTAAATTATTCTATAAAAAGGTTATTTTGCCAATAACTCGCAAAGATACACAAAATTCGGATAATTTAAGCTGAGGTAAAAACTAATAATCTATACCTGAAAGGAATAGGGCATGGCCGGGCACCGATTCTCCTGACATGGTGCGCAAACCCCCGTTTATGAGTTCAGCGAAATTCTCCAAGCTTCGTTTCCCGCGTCCAACTTCCAGCAGGGTGCCGACGATAGACCGTACCATATTCCGTAGGAATCTGTTTGCCGCAATTCTGAAATACCAATATTGGCTTTCGCTTCCGCCGGAAACCGCCTCACTTCCGCCGGAAGCTGCTTTTTCGCAACCGCCAGCCTCAGCAACACCCCTCCTCGCCTCAGAAACTTCCTGCGGCTTTTCCGCAGCTTCCACTTTGCCGAGAATGGCAATATGCGAGGGAGTGTAAGGATGCCAGGAAGCTTCGAATACGGTGCAGAGCGAGGTTTTGTTGTCGGAGCCGGTCTTTTGAAAACACGAAAAATCGTGCGTGCCTACAAGAAGCGCCGCCGCACGGTTCATAAGTTCGAAATCCAAGGCCGGATAGGTAAAGCGGTACGAATGGCTGTCTGCAAAGGGGTCTTTACATCTATGCAGAAAGTAGGTGTATTCCCTGCGGACGGCATCGAACCTCGCATGAAAATCCGGAGCTGCAATTGAGACCTCATGTATGGTAATAGAGGGCGGTAGAATGGCATTTAATTTGTAGAGAAGCCAATTTGCGTCTATTTCCGAAGCGGCATCGAAATGCGCTACATACCCCACCGCACTCACTCCGGTGTCGGTTCTTCCTGCGCCAATAACGCTTGTAGGGCTTCCGAGAAGGGTGTGCAAAGCGTTTTCGAGGGTCTCCTGCACAGAAGGAGCCTCCGGCTGACTCTGCCAGCCAAAAAAGTCTTTTCCGGAATAAGACAAAAGCAATTTGTAACGCATGAATGCAAAATTATAAAAAATATGGACGTAAACATCAAAGAACTTAACGAGCGCATCCAAAAGGAAAGCGAATTCGTAGACATTTTAAGCCTCGAAATGGGAAAGGTCATAGTGGGGCAGAAACATCTTGTGGAGAATCTCATGATAGCCCTCCTTTCCAACGGCCACATCTTGTTGGAGGGCGTGCCGGGTCTTGCTAAAACCTTAGCTATCAGCACACTCGCCAAGGCAGTGAATGTAAAGTTCAGCCGTATACAGTTCACTCCGGACTTACTCCCGGCAGACGTTACCGGCACCCTCATTTATTCTCAAAAGAAAGAGACATTCGAAGTGCACAAGGGACCCATCTTTGCGAATTTCGTGTTGGCGGATGAAATCAACCGTGCTCCCGCAAAAGTGCAAAGCGCCCTTTTGGAGGCCATGCAGGAAAGGCAGGTGACCCTCGGCGATGGAACTTATGATTTGCCGGAGCCTTTCCTTGTGATGGCTACCCAAAACCCCATTGAGCAAGAGGGCACCTATCCTCTTCCCGAAGCTCAGGTAGACCGCTTTATGCTTAAGGTGATTGTGAGTTATCCTAACAAGGAGGAAGAAAAGCGGATTCTGCGCATGAATACCACAGGCACTTTCCCCCAGCCCCGTGCAGTGCTGAGCCCGGAAGACATTATCCGCGCCAGAGAGATTGTACGCGAGGTGTATATGGACGAAAAGATAGAGCGTTATATAGTGGATATAGTTTATGCCACCCGCACTCCTGAGGAATACGGCCTTCCCGAACTCAAGAGTCTTATTTCTTTCGGCGCCTCCCCGCGCGCAAGCATTTCATTGGCATCTGCCGCAAGAGCCTACGCCTTTATAAAAAGACGCGGATATGTGATACCCGAAGATGTAAGGGCAGTTTGTCCCGAAGTGCTGAGGCATCGCATAGGTCTCAGTTACGAGGCTGAGGCGGAGAATGTTACCAGCGAGCAGATAATAGAAAAGATAATCAACGCTGTAATAGTACCGTAATGCCGAATAATCAGTCAGCCACAGATCTTCTTAAAAAGGTACGGAAGATAGAAATCCGCACCAAGGCCCTTTCGCACCAGATTTTTGCCGGTGAATACCATTCCGCCTTCAAAGGACGCGGTATGGCATTCAGCGAGGTGCGCGAGTACCAATATGGAGATGATGTGCGCAATATGGACTGGAATGTCACCGCCCGCCTGAGAGCCCCTTATGTGAAGGTGTTTGAGGAGGAGCGCGAACTTACCGTGGTGCTCCTGGTGGATGTGAGCCGCAGCGGTCAGTTCGGCACGACGGTGCGTACCAAGCGCGAGCTTTTAGCGGAAATAGCTGCAGTGCTGTCGTTCAGCGCAATTATAAACAATGATAAAGTGGGAGCCTTGTTTTTCAGTGACAAGGTGGAGAAATTCATTCCCCCTGCAAAGGGGCGTACCCAGCTTCTGCATATAATCCGCGAAATGCTTCAGCTCCAGCCGACAAGCGATGGAACCGACATAGGGGCGGCGTTGAAATATCTTACAAACGCAATAAAAAAGAAATGCACCGTATTCCTTCTCAGCGATATGCTGGATGCTGACGCTGATGGCTATCCCCTTTACGAGGATGCCCTCAAGGTGGCGGCGGGCAGACACGACCTCAGTGTTATAAAGGTGCACGATCCGCGTGAGCGGGCACTCCCCAATGTGGGAATTATAAATATAAAGGATAGCGAAAGCGGCCGTTCCGCATGGGTGAACACATCTAGCGCAGCTGTTCGCAGGCAGTATTCCTCATGGATGAACACTCTTTCACAAAAGGAAAAACAGCTTTTCAAGCGTTATAAAGTGGATGCTGTGGACATATCTACAGCTGATGATTATGTAAAAGGCCTGATGGCATTGTTTGCAAAAAGATGAAGACGGTCTTATTAATTGTTTTAAGCATGCTGCCGGCCATAGTTCCCGGCGGCAAGGCCTATATCAAGCAGCTCCAACCGCGCGATTCCATTCTGATAGCGGATCAATTGGAATACGGTTTCGAATTGGAGGGAGTAAAAAACGGAACTCTCATTGCCTTGCCTGACTTTTCCATAATCTCGAGCGATACCCTTACCCTTGTGCGCAACTGGCAGATTGATACCCTCAAAAACTATAAGCGCAGCGGCACTAAAGACATAAAAGCATCCGTAATATTGGCACCTTTCGAGGCGGGGCGCTATATGCTGCCGCAAATCTTCGCTCAAAGGACGCTTGACGGTGAGGTGGATACGCTTTCTTTCGAGGCTTTGGAAATGGAGGTTACCGCTATGCCCATCGACACCACCACCTTTGTACCGCACGACATCAAGGGACAGATAAAATATCCTGTCACTTTTAAGGAAGTATTGCCTTGGGTGCTCGGCGCAATAGCATTGGCGGCTCTCGTATATCTGATTATAATGCTTGTGCGGAAAGCCCGTCGCAGTTCCGAGGAAGCGAAGCCAAAAGACCCGCCATATGTGATTGCTCTTCGCAAATTGGACCGCTACCGCAGCAATAAATACTGGGCTCCCGAAAGACAGAAGATTTTTTATTCCGGCATTACAGATGCGCTGAAAGAATATATGGAAGCCCGCTTTGGGGTGGATGCTCCCGAAATGACCACAGCCGAACTCTTTGATGCCTTGAAGGAGGAAAAAGATATTAGTCCGGAATCTTACGCAGCCCTTAAAGAACTTTTCGAAAGGGCGGACTTTGTTAAATTCGCCAAGATGATAGCATCGGATGCCGACAACGCCACTGTGCTTCCGCTGTCGGTAAAGTTTGTGACCGACACATATCAGGCCGAACTTGAAAGGGAGAAGGAGGCTCCGGGGCAATAATATGTTCTTCGAAAATCCGAAACTCTTCTGGCTGCTTGCCATACCCGTGCTGCTTTTGGGCCTGTATATTTACAGGGTGCTCAAAAACCGCAGCCCCCATATGCGGGTAAGCACAGCAATCCCTTGGTTGAAGCAGGACGGTACTCTGCTGAATATTCTGCGGCATCTACCCATGGCTCTTTTCACTGCCGCCTTAGTGCTGTTGATAATCGCTCTTGCAAGGCCGCGCTCCTCTTCCAAAGTGGAAAAATTGGATACGGAGGGCATAGACATTATATTTGCCATGGACGTTTCCACTTCCATGCTTGCCCGCGATTTTAATCCCGACCGTATCTCCGCCGCCAAGGACATAGCCATAGAGTTCATCTCCCAAAGACCTTCCGACCGTATGGGAATAGTGGTTTTTGCGGGCGAAAGCTACACTCAGTGCCCCCTGACCACCGACCGCGCCACTTTGATTAACCTTATGAAGGAGGTGCAGACCGACCTTATAGAAGACGGTACCGCCATCGGCAACGGCCTTGCCACGGCAGTAGCGCGCATGATGGATTCCGACTCTCCCAGCAGGGTGGTGATTCTGCTTACCGACGGCGTGAACAATAGGGGGGAAATCGCCCCCGAAACTGCGGCGGAAATAGCCAAAACCTATAATGTTCGTGTCTATACCATAGGAGTCGGCGCCAGCGGAGAGGCTCCTTACCCTGTAATGACGCCGTGGGGTGTGCAGCTGCGCAATATCCCTGTGGAGATAGATGAGGACTTGCTTAAAACCATAGCTTCCAGAACGGGAGGAAAATATTTCCGCGCCACCGACAATACCAAATTGAGTGAAATTTATTCCGAAATCGGCAAGATGGAAAAGGTGCGTATCACGGTGGACAATTTCCCTGTGTACAAAGAACTTTACGGCGGATATGCCTTGGCTGCACTGATATGCCTGCTGTTTTTGCTGATTCTAAGACTTTTTGTAAGGAGGTTGCCATAATATGTTGTTTTTTGCGAAACCCGCCTTTTTATGGCTTCTGTTGCTTGTGCCGATTTTGCCGCTGATTTTTGCAGTGGTGCTTTGGTTCAGGCGTCGTCGTATAGCCAAATTCGGCGAGCCGGACCTTGTTAAGCGTTTAATGCCTCATTATTCACTTTCCAAGGCTTGGGTGAGGCTTATTCTTTTTACTTTGGCTTTGGGCTTCCTTGCAATAGGTCTTGCGCGTCCGCAGATAGGAGCGAAGCTGGTTGAAAAAGAAACCCGAGGAGCCGAAATAATGATTTGCCTCGATGTTTCCAATTCTATGCTTGCGGAGGATTATTCCCCAAACCGCTTGGAGAGGGCCAAACTTGCCATAAGCAGATTAGTGGACAAGCTCCGCGACGACCGCATCGGGTTGATTATTTTTGCAGGCAAATCTTTTGTCCAGCTGCCCATAACCACCGATTACGTGAGCGCAAAGATGTTCCTTGGCGGTATTGACAATGAAAGCGTGCCTGTGCAGGGGACTGCCATAGGCGATGCCATACTAACCGCTGCCAAGAGTTTCAGTTTGCAAAGCGAAAAGAGCAGGGCCATAATTGTAATCACCGATGGCGAAAATCATGAGGATGACCCTGTGGCGGCAGCAAAGCAGGCTGCGGAAATCGGTATAAAAGTTTATACCATAGGGGTGGGGTCTCCTCAGGGCGAGCCGATTCCTATGAAGGGGGATTTGCTGAAAGATAAAGACGGAAAGATTGTGGTTACCAAGTTGGATGAGAGGACTTTACGAAAAATAGCGGATGCGGGTGGCGGCGCCTATGTGCGCGCTGGAAATGAGGAATTCGGCTTGAATCCTATAATAGAAGATTTGCGCCGCTTAGAGGCCGAGCATTTCAAGAATGTGGTTTTTGAGGAGTTTGATGAGCAGTATATGTATTTTTTGGGGATTTCCTTAGTATTTTTGGTAGCGGCATTTTTAGTGGGCGACAGGCGCTCAAAAAGGAGATTTTTTGAATGAAGAAATTATTGTCTATAATATTAACTGTCTTTGTTGCGGCCTCCCTTCCTTTGTTTGCACAAACGGATAAAAGGGAAGTACGCGCAGGCAACCGTAAATTCTCCAAGGGAAATTATGGCGAATCGGAAATAGATTACCGCAAGGCCGTTCTTAAAGATTCCCTTTCGATTGCAGGACAATATAATTTGGCCTCCGCCCTTTACAGGCAGGAGAATTTTGAAGAAGCGGCAAAATCACTCGCTAAAATCGAAGCTGAGGTGGCGGAAACCCCTTATGCATCGGATTATTATTATAATGAGGGAGATGTGGCGCTGCAACGCAAAGATTATGCTGCTGCAGTTAAAGCATTCAGGGAAAGCCTCTTGCTGAATCCCGGGGACATAGATGCAAAAGAGAATTATCTTTACGCCAAAGAGATGCTGAAAAATCAGCAGGGCGGACAGGGGCAGAATCAAGACCAAAATCAGCAGCAGGACCAAGATAAGCAGGATCAAGATAATCAGCAGGACCAGCCTCAAAACCAAGAGCAGCAAGAGCAGCAGCCTCAAGACCGGCAGGGGGACATTTCTCAGCAACAGGCCCGCCAAATGCTCCGCGCTGTGCAGGCTCAGGAAAAGGAAACTCAAGAAAAGGTGAAAAAAGAGAAGGCGGCCTTGCTTAAATCTTCACAAAAAGAAAAGAATTGGTAGACCATTTATGAAGAGAGCACTCAGCATATTCGCAGCTTTTGTCCTTGCGCTTCCGCTCGGGGCGCAAACCCTTAAAATGGAGGCCCCGAATCTCGTGGCGGCAGATGAACAATTCAATGTCAGCTTCACGATAGACGGTGAAAAAGCGCCATCTGACTTTCAATGGAATCCGGGCGAAGATTTCAAATTAGTGTGGGGGCCCCAGAAAGGCACATCCACATCTATCCGAATCATCAATGGCAAAACAAATAAAACATCTACCACTACCTATACTTATGTGCTGATGCCGCGCCGCGAAGGCACTTTCACCCTTCCGGCCGCTGTAGCCACCATAAAGGGGAATAAAATTTCTTCCGGAACCAAAAGCATTCAGGTGGTTTCCGGCAGACGGCAGGAACCCTCTTCCGGCACTTCCGGGGACTCTCAGAGGGCCGAAAGCACAGGAACCATCTCTTCGGAAGACATCTATATGCGCCTTCTTTTGAGCGGCAATCATGCGCTTGTGGGCGAAAGCATTACGGCTACGCTCAAGCTTTATCAGCGGGTAAGCATAGCAGGCTTCGAGGATGTCCGTTTTCCAAGATTTGACGGTTTTTGGAGCAAAGAGTTGCAGGCTCCTAGCAATATAGAGTTCAGGCGCGAGAATATAGGAGGCGAAATTTTCAATACCGCTGTATTACGTTCCTGGAGCCTGACGCCGCAAAAATCGGGAGAATTAGTCATCGACCCTGCCGAACTCGTATGCCTTATAAATGTGCGTCAACCCTCTTCCGGCGGCAGCATCTTCGACTCTTTCTTTCAGGACGACTACCGCACCATACGCAAAAGAATATCCACAACTCCTATTACAGTGCATGTTAAGCCCCTTCCCGCCGGCGCTCCGGCTTCGTTTGGCGGAGGTGTAGGCAAATTCAATATAAAGGCTTCACTCACTGCAGATTCGCTTAAAACCCACGATGCCGCATCACTCAAGCTGACAATTACAGGAACAGGGAATGTGGCCCTTTTAGAGGCTCCGAAGGTGAATTTCCCGCCTGACTTCGAATTGTATGATGTAAAGACTTCTGTAACCGGAAACAGCAAGAGTTTCGAATATCCCTTTATCCCTCGAAGTCACGGCAACTTTTCCATAGGTCCTGTGGAATACAGCTATTATGATGTTTCGGCAGGGCGCTATGTCACTCTTCGCTCTGAGGCTTTGGCACTTAATGTTCAGCGTGGCGAATCCTCTGCATCCGATGCTCCATCTACAGGAGGCCAGCTGCTTGTTTCGCAAAAGGATGTGAAAGATTTGGGGAGCGATATAAGATTTATTCATACCCGTATTCCGTCATTTACAAAAGCAGGCAACTTCTTTGTGTGGTCGCCACTCTATTGGGGCTTGCTCGCCGCATTGGTTTTGATTTCGGCTATCCTTTATTTCGTTTTCCGCAAAATGGCATCTATGAAGGCGGATGTGGCCGGAGCCCGCAATCGTGGCGCAGTAAAGATGGCTAAAAAGCGTTTGGCTCTTGCCGGCGACTTCTTGAAAAAGAGCCTCTACTCTGCTTTCTATGAAGAACTTCACAAGGCTTTGCTTGGCTTTGTAAGCGATAAATTCACAATGAGTGCGGCAGAACTATCCCGCGAGAATATTTCTTCTCGCTTCGAGGCCTCAGGCGCTCCCGCTGAGCTTTCGGAAGATTTCTGCAAATTATTGGATGCTTGCGAATACGCTCGTTATGCCCCAGACTCGGGTTATGAAGCCATGAATGCCCATTACGAAAGCGCCATTTCCGTAATATCACGGATAGATTCTTACATCAAAAAGAAACCTAATATGAAACCTGCATCATTAGCGATATTATTTTTGATCAGCTCTTTCGGTACAGCGAATGCGTCCTTTGCTGCTGATGGAGCGACCAATTTTACCGATTCTCTCTGGACTGTTGGCACGGAAGCCTATACTGCCGGTCGCTTTGAGCAGGCGCGTGATGCCTGGCTGTCGCTCTATTCTGCAGGTCTTTCCTCTCCGGAGCTCTGCACCAATATAGGGAATGCTTATTATAAGAGCGATGATAATGCGCATGCAATATTGTATTATGAGCGCGCACTCAAATTAGACCCGTCCTATGGCGATGCCCGTCATAATCTTAAATTCGCCCAAAGCCGCAACAGAGACCGCATTGATGTTGTTCCGGAATTCTTTTTGGTAAGCATGATTCGGAATTTGGGATGGAAGATGGATTCGAATTCCTGGGCGGTGCTTTCTATAATATTGTTTGCCGGCTTTCTCGCCATGCTTCTGCTTTATCGATTGGGAAGAAGCGCCTCCTCGCGTAAGACCGGTTTCTTTGTCGGAATTGTGCTGTTATTACTATTTGCAGGGGCTTTGGGCTTCGCTTCATGGCAGAAGAGCGACTTCATGAAGGCAGATGAAGCCATAGTGGTTTCTCCTGTAGTATCAATAAAAAGCGCTCCGGGTGCTGAAAATTCAAAAGATTTGTTTATCTTGCACGAAGGAACCAAAGTCCGCCTTTTGGATTCAGTCGGATCGTGGCTTAATATCGAATTATCCGATGGGCGCCAAGGGTGGATAATGTCAGAAAATGTAGAAAATATTTGAGATATTTAAAAAAAACTATATCTTTGTAGCTTGAATGGCTATATTTGTCAAACAGAATTTAAAAACAGACTCATTATTTAGTTAACTAAAAACAATAAAAGCATGAAAAAACTTCTTTTATTTGCAGTTGCCCTTTTCGTTAGCGCAGCTTCCTTTGCACAGGAATCTAACCTCGATGCAAGCGGCAACATTCAAAAAGGCCCCTATGAAACCAACGCATTCAAAGACAACTGGTTTGTTGACTTTGGCGGAGGTATCCAGTGGACAACCACCAATTTTAAGATTCAAAATGGTGTTGGTTGGGCTGGTAACATCAATGTGGGCAAATGGTTCACTCCTGAATATGGTGCACGTATCGGCGCCCGTTTCGGAACTTCTCCCTGGGAGGCAAACGGTGCAACTCCCGTGCTTGATGTAAATGGCTTCCAATTCTGGAAAGCAGACGTGCTTTGGAACTGGAGCAATTTCTTCAAGGGCTACAGCGATTCCCGCAAATTTGATTTCATTCCCTTTGTAGGTTTTGGTATGGTTCTGGCTTACAGCTCAGATACAGATAATTTCCTCCATGGCAACAAGGAGTTCGGCTTTGAGGCCGGTGTTCTTCTGAATTATGCTCTCGGCAGGAATTTCGCTCTTAACCTCGAATTGAGCAGCCAGCTCAATAAGGAGAAAGCTTTTGCTATCAACCCGAATCACAATTCCGGCAGGATTCCGTTCATAGGATTCCCCACCGTTACTTTCGGCGGCGTATATAAGTTCGAGCGTGCCGACTGGACCCGCAAGTCTTCCACCATCGCTGCCTATACTGCTGCTGTAGCCGCCGCTGAGGCTGCTGCATCTCAGGCTCAGGCAGACGCTGCTGCCGTTAAGGCCGCTGCTGCTACCAAGCAGGATCAGGCTATGAGGGAAGTGGCACAGGTTAAGGAAGAACTTGCAGTTGCTCAAAGCCAGACATCCGATTATGGCGATCTCTTCGAGGAGCCCATCATCGCTTACTTCCAGATTGGCAAGAGCACTCTTACCGTAACCGAGAAGGAGCACGTTAAGTACATTGCCAAGAACCTCATTTCCCGCGGCGAAAACATTACTTTCACCCTCAGTGGAAATGCCGACAGCAAGACCGGTTCCGCAAGACGTAACAAGCAGCTTTCCAAGGAGCGCGCCGATTATGTTTACAAACTCATGACCGAGGAACTCGGCATCGATGGCAGCCGCTTTGTTGTAAGGGCTAATGGTGGCAACGATATCTTCGATACCCCCGAGCTCAACCGTGCGGTTATTATCGAAAAGCAATAATAACTTAACATTACCCATAAAAGCCGGACTCCCTGCGAGTCCGGTTTTTTTTATTTTCCTCCATCCCGCCCCCGCTCCCTCTTCTTCCCTCCAGCTCCCCATACCGCTCTCCACCGCCACTATCGTTCCCGTACCGTCCACCTTCCTCTTCCTCCTCCTCCTCCTCCTCCTCCTCCTCCTTCATCCACTTCACCGCTATCTCTGCCTTTCCGCTTCATGGTATGACATTTTCGGCCCTTTCCGTCATACCCTACCTCCATAATCGTCGCAACTTCTAAATATCGCTTCATGGTATGACATTTTCGGCCCTTTCTGTCATACCCCCCTGGGAAAAAACGTGGGGCTACGACACTTTCGGCCTTTTTTGTCATACCATGAGGTCTTCCGCCGCCTTCTTCCGCCACATGGTAAGACGTTTTTGCAATCGCCAGTAATCACTGCCGCCTGCCGCCTCCCAGACCCTCTGCTTCCGCTACTCCGGTATCACTGATACTACCGTTCCACCGCTGAACTCCACATACAATTTAAAATCGCTATCTTTATAGTCAAAACTTCTACAAAGCGGCAAGAGCGATTCCGACACAAGGAAAGCTGTTGCAAAATCAATAGAGCCGCAGAAAAATGAAAAAACTTATTGCATCATTGATTATTTCGCTATCAGTCGTTTCTTTTGCTCTTGGTCAGAGTGGCGACTGGTTCGGAAAACTCAATGTAAATGGAAATGCCCTTATCCTGGTTTTTCATCTTTCCGATGAAAATTGTACAATGGACTCACCGGATCAAGGGATTAAAGACATTCCGGCATCTTTGGAAAGAACATCTACAGGGATAAAAGTTTCCATCCCATCCATCAATGCAAGCTACGAAGGTTTTTTCATGGGAAAAACAGTATCAGGAACCTTTACCCAGCATGGCAGATCTTTCCCATTGACATTGATCCCGGGCATACCTAAAAGAAATAGGCCGCAGACACCTGTGGGGCCTTTCCCGTACAAGACTGAAGAGCTGAGTTTCAGTAATGGCGATGCTGTTCTGAAAGGCACGCTTGCCTTACCGGAGAAGTACGATAGAAACACTCTTGTTTTAATTATGGTGACAGGTAGCGGGCTCCAAAACCGCGATGAGGAGATTTTCGAGCATAAACCTTTTGCCGTGATTGCCGATGCTTTGGCACGACATGGCTTCGCAAGCCTCCGTTATGATGACCGCGGATTCGGAGATTCCACAAGCGATTTGGTCTATGCAACGACAGAGGATTTTAAGAATGACGCGCTTGCAGGGATTGAACTGCTTCGTGAACGTTTCTGCCATGTAGGTGTTTTAGGGCATAGTGAGGGAGGCACCATAGGTCTGATGCTGGCAGCAGAAAAGAAGGTTGATTTTGTAGTGAGCCTTGCCGGAGCCGTAGTGTCGGGAAAGCAAATTCTACTTGAACAAAACCGCTGGGCATTATTGCAAGCAGGATATTCCGAAGATATAACTAAGAATTATTGTAGAGTATTGGAAGGTCTTTTCGATGATATAGAAACTGGCATAACTCCAAAATTAAACGTACAAGACCTGCCACCCGAACTCGAAAACAACCTGAAATCTGTTTGGACGCAGGCTAATACGCCTTATATGCGATATTTTCTTTCGATGGATATATCTTCGAGCTTGGCCGATATAACATGCCCCGTGCTTGCCTTGAATGGCACCAAAGACCGCCAGGTGGATTGCGAAGAAAATCTTGGCGCTTTGCGTGAAGGCCTTGCCGGAGCAAAGCGGATTGTTCCTGTAAAAGGAGTAAATCATTTATTCCAGCATTGCGATACCGGCGACGTTTCGGAGTATAAGGAGATTGAAGAAACCATCGCTCCTGAAGTACTCGAAACGATAGTGGCTTGGCTTAAAGAATTATACACCGGCTCATAGAAAATTCTCAGTTGTTCGGCATTATAGGCCTTGCAGGCATTTATCGCCAATGAGGTGCTTTGTGGCAGTGCCTTATAAAGCAGCATCCCTCCCCCCATAAAAGCCGAAAGATAGAGACCGGACGAGAAAGCGCCCACACCCAAAGCTATTATTGCTCCCTCTGTAAAGAAATATCTGGCAGCATTCGCCCAATCAGCCGAATAGGCATTCCCCACCCCCGGCAAAACGCTTAAAATCATTGCCCAATCTTCACTCTTTTGAGCCGCTTTATGAGTGAAAAGATATTCGCTTATTGCATTACTTTCATCTTCCTTAAGAGTTTCGGTGACAATAGCTTCATCCAACAAGGCGGCAAAATCCGAAAACAGACCTGCCGAATAGGCATATTGTAATTTCTTATATGTGAGCTCGCTTCTCTGCAAAGAGGACAAACTGAAAAGAGGAATTCGACATATGGTATTATATGCCCGCTCATTTTCGCCTGCATCTGAAAGAATCTCTGCCTTTTCTATCAAAAGGGCGTTTTTTTCCACCCTCGAATCGGTATTCCAAACATCCAGCTCGCACATTGCTGCCTTTAGAACTGCATCAATGCCGACATCAGCACTGCTGTTAATGGCGCTACCCATACAGCCGCCTACACCACTACCAGCCCAAGCGCCTAAACCGCCATTTGCATTCGCGCTCTCTTGCCCCCTACTTGGGAAGCTCGTGAAGAGGAATGCGAATATTGAACAAAAGAGTAGCTTTTTCAGCATCTGATATTGTGTTTTGGATTATCGATACACTCAGGTAACTGCCATATATGTTGCCTATATAGAATAGGCCGAAGATGGATGCGAGCGAGATGCTGCGCCAGTCCCTGATTCCCAATTTGACAATGCTTTCGGCTGTCATTGCGCCAAGCGCTCCTACTATCAGCATGGTGGAAACCCCGCTGCTTAGATCGCCTGCATAGATTTTTCCGGCTCCCGGAATTACGGCCGACATTGCCGCAGCAAGCAAAGGACTGCGATTTTTGTATTTAAGCGATATTTCCGGCTCTGAGGAATAAACATCAAGGAATAATTGCGCCTTGTCGTAAAGGGAGGTCTCGCCGGCCGAAGTGTTAGGGTGGTTAATGGAAGAGTTGCCAGGATTTAAAGTACCGACAGGGCTCGAAACGCTTTTCCCTCCGACCGGACTTATTGCAGAAAAACAATCATAGGCTCTTTCAAAATCCTTTACCTCATAGCTCACAAGCCCCCTTAAATATTGAAGAGTGTCCGATGGGGCGTAATAATTACGGGCGAAGAGCAAAGCGGCGGCATCTTCAAGCATATTATTATTAATGGCGTAAGAGAAAAAGGAGATGTCAGTAGAAACAGGGCGTAGCCGCGTTTGAAAGGCATCGTAACTCTTAATTTCAAGTGTAGGCCTATAAAGTCCTTGGATTTTTTCGCGTAAGCGATAAATTTCGCCGCCTCGAGCAATTACGGAGGAGTTCATCAGCTTGTCCGCCCAAGAGAAAGGCCCGCGCACCTTCGGCCAGGCCAGGGAGGGGAGAGGAGAGGCGGTGTTAGCAGAATAAGAAGATTGGGACGAGGAGGCTGAAGAAGGGCAGGTCGTGCTTAAGGAAGAGCTGAAGGAGGAGGAGGAAGAAGAGGATGAAAGATTAGTCTGAGAAAAAGCCGCAAAGGGATTAGCCAAGACGAGAGTCAAGGCCAACACAAGTCTTGTGGCGCAACACTTCATTATCTCTGATTGGAAAAAGATTTAGCCTCCTCTTTAAGATCCACGATTTTGGCATCGGAGGGAATATGAAAATTGAACATTTCGTCGGGAGTGTCCACTAACAGGTCGCGATAGAGGTCGAGCCGTACGGTAGAATCGTTCTTTTCGAAGAGATAGGATATTTCCGTAACCCTTAAGGGAAATACAAAATCCTTTGCAGAAGTATAATTTGACAAATATGTCTTTGTAATTATTTTGTCTTTTTTATCGTGATAGGCGCAATAAACAGGCAGATAGTTTTCATCCAAAACAAGTTCCACCCAAGCACATTTGCCGCCTTTCACCTTAGGCTCATAGCGTTTTACAATAAACTTTCCATCTTTTGAAGTGCTTTTAAGCACAAATCCGAAGCGAGCCATGCCCAAATCTTCACCGCTGCCGCTTGCAAAAAGGAACAACAGCTCATCCTCCGCCTTGAAAAACTCCGGATTCAGAGAACTCGCCTCTTTTGTGGAAGGATGATAAATGGAGGTGAAGCCGAAAGGAGAGGTGGTGGAATAATATTGCTGCGAGGCAGATGTGGTATAACGGATATTCAGATTGCCGTCTTTGCGATAATAGATGTCTTTGTTTACAATCGTCATTTTCCCTTTATGGACTGTCTTGGACTCCACGCTGACGCTGAATAGTCTTTGGGCAGACGCTGCATAAGTGAAACAACACAGCGTAAAAAGGAAAATTAAAGGGCGACCAAAGCTGATCGCCCTAAGATTAAACAGTTTCATACATTAGAGCCACATTATAAATGCGGGATTGTCAATATACGAAGCCGTTCCATTTATCATATCTATAAGTATCATAAACCAGTCTATAACCGGTACAATACCGAAGATACCGCCGAATGTCAAGAAATACCAAAGGCAATTTATTGGCTTGGTACCAAGAATAAGCCTGTGAATGCCTATTGTTCCGAGACCTATGGTGTCGATTACAAAGGCTACAATGTTCCTGGTTTGGTCGTCCATTTGACCCACAGCTGCAGGCGCTGCTGCGGCCGGAGTTGTCACTTGAGCCTCTGAAAACAAAGCGTCAATAGAGGCATCATTGACAGAATAGGAATTAGCGCTTGCGGCAAACGAAAATGCTGCAAGAGCAAACAGAATAACAAAAAACTTTTTCATAAATAAATGAATTTGGTTTGGTTTTTATTTACAAATACAAAAGTATAAAAAATCTGTCAATTCGGAAAACTAAAGCAAATTTAGTTTTGATAAACGCGAAGTAAGCCTCGTATCCATCTTGAGCAAATGTTTTCTCTGGTTTTGGTTGATGGCCATGGTCAAGCAATTTTAGCGGTTTTGACCGAGTACCTCCGTTTGCTATTGTTATGCGTTTTCCAGCTCCCACGCTCCCTTGCTGCACCTGCTTTGTCTGTCGCCCACTCCCGCAACCTTACCACACCCACTCTTTCGCTCCCTTGCTGCACCTGCTTTGTCTGTCGCCCACTCCCGCAACCTTACCACACCCACTCTTTCGCCCCTTTGCTACACCTGCTTTGTCTGT
>Ga0255343_1003210_pt1 | contig 17635 bp, 16 predicted proteins | sample wastewater_treat_4_FD_192413 | JGI IMG/M metagenome (GOLD analysis project Ga0255343, IMG submission 192413) | Wastewater microbial communities from Lulu Island WWTP, Vancouver, Canada - plant16 | ecosystem: Engineered > WWTP > Wastewater > Unclassified | place: Canada: Vancouver, British... | reverse complement strand
GGGAAGATAGAAACTCTTTCAACTGCCATTGTGGGCTCGATGCTTTTAGTTGTTATCTTCTTTATAGCCTCATCCAGTGTGGAGGAGCTGCTACGCTTTTTTAGAGGGGAGGTAATCCCAAGACCTGCACCGATTGCACTAATTGCAGCCATACTATCTATAACCTCAAAAGAGCTGCTTTACCGGTACACGTTAAAGGTAGGAAAAGAGATAGAAAGCCCGTTAATTATTGCTAACGCTTGGCATCACAGATCAGATGCCTTCTCCTCAATAGGCACAATGATCGGTATCGGGGGGGCAATATTTTTAGGGGAGAAATGGAGGATCCTTGACCCGCTGGCTGCATTGTTTGTAAGTGTGTTGATATTAAAAGTCGCCATAGACATATTAAAGGATAGCGTCAGCGAATTGATTGAAACTTCAGTTGATGACAAGTTAAAAAACGAGATTTTTGATACGGTGTCAAAAGTTAAGGGCGTCAAAGATTATCACAAGCTTAGGATCAGGCGCATTGGAAACTACTATTCCATGAGCTTGCACATCCTAGTGGATAAGTCCATGACAGTCAAAGACGCCCATGACATATCCTATAACGTTGAGGAGGAGATAAGAAAACTGCTTGGGCCTGAGACCATAGTCACTACTCATCTAGAGCCGTATGATTAAGGATTTTGTGTCATTTTTTTAGGCTAATCTGTTTTGTAAAAACGGCAAAGCATTGCTAGGTCAGGTAATACCCTGCGCCAACGACATACATCCTGCCCTTGTTTATAACACTCTTGACAAAGGATATCTTTTCTGAAGCTATATTTTCTCTTGGTTTTTTCCACTGGTAGGGTTCTGACCACCCTTCCCCCTTACGGCTGTTTGCTATCTTCATTATCATCTCAGTGATGTTTATGCCGTTTGAATCGGTCATGTCAGTGATTTCTATATCCTCCCCCATATTGTCAGGAGGAAAAACAAGCCTTATTATCCTGTTACCTCTCACCACCCAAACAAACACATAGATGTCCTTATATAGGAACCTGCCTTCTGTTCTAAACAAGGGAAATGCATCCTCTCCCTGTGCATGGACAAAAAATGCAGCCTCCCTAACTAATGATTCAATTTCTTCTTGGATGTTATATGCCATATTGACCACTAGTAAGGAAAAGCTATCCTATAGTTAAATATCTTTTTAGTTGTTTTTGATTAAAAGTAAAAACAGATTTAATAGAAAATAAAAGAAAAAGATAAAAATTAAAAATTAAAGATTCTTTTTCTTTACTTTAATTGAGGACGGTGGCAGCCCGCCTTTGTGCCTGTGGGGTCTTAGCCTTGGTGCGCCTGGCCTTTGTGGTAGAGATAATCCTTTTGGTGCAGGGCGCCCCTTTGGTCCGGTGCCCTTCTTTCCGAATTTGAAGAAGTACAATGCTCCAGCAAGTATCAGTAATCCAAGGCCTATGGCAAGGAACAAGACCAGATTGTTTTTCTTAAGTGATGTGTCAACTACGACGGCTGTTTCTCCTGCTGTTACCTGCTCCTCAACTGTTGTGAATCCTCCTTTTGTGATGCGGACTGTGTGTGTCCCAAGTTTTAAACCAGTTGCAAGTAGCTCTCCGTTTGAATCAGTTATCCCGGCAAGTGCGCCGTCAATGTATACGCTTGCGCCAGAAAGCGGTGCGCCGCTTGGATCCTTTGCAACGACCCTAATTGAGCCTGTTGCAGGGGCCAATGTTATTGTTAGTGAAGATGTCTGATTTGAATTGATGTTTGTTGTCTGTTGAAGGCTTTCTGCAAATCCGCTTGCAACTGCAGACACTCTATAAGAGCCTGGTGCAAGCTGAGCTGACCCAGTGCCGCCTGATGTTGTAAATGATTTTGCAACAACACCGGTGCTTGATCTCACTGTGACTGTGGCGGTGTTAACTACCGCACCTTTGTCATCCTTAACTGACACTGTCAAGGTACCCCTTATTGAGTTTAGAATAATGTTCCCAAGGACTGTTTGAAGATTGACGGTCTGTCTAGACTGGACGCTAAATGATGAGGATGTATATGCATCGTATCCTGCCTTTGAAATTGTGACCACATAGGTTCCAGGGAGTGCATCAAATGAGAACTGGCCTATGGAGTTTGTTGTCTTTGTGTCGACAAACTCTTCTCCAGGGTACTTCTTTAAGACTACTGTGGCAGATGAGACTATCTGGCCAGCATCATCCTGGACTATCCCTGTGATTGTTCCCTTTGTTTCAAGGATTACTATCTTTTCCCCAGTTGTAAGTGAAGTGGGCTGTAAGTCCCTTAACTCCTTTTCATAGGCTGGTATCTTGATGTAGTATGTTCCTGTTGAAGGTAGTGGTGAAGACTGGAACTTTCCTTCGCTGTTTGTAAGCCTGCTATCTATCTTAACATCTGTGGACTGATTGAATATATCTATTAAGATGTTTGGTGCAGGTGAGCCTATCTGATCAAAGTATACTGTTCCCCAGACATACCCTTCGGTACCTGGAGTTGTCAAAGTTATAGTTTGGGCTGTGGCTCCGTTTACTGTTACTGCGCTTGTTCCATGGTCATTGTATCCGCTGGCTGTGACATTGTTTATGGTGTGTGATCCTCCGGAAAGTGCAGCAAATGTTACCTTGCCTTCTGCATCGGTAGTCTTAGCTGTGCCATCGACTGTGACTGTTGCACCGGAGATTGCAGTGCCTGCTGTGCTCTGTACTGTGATTGTTAGATCACCTGGTGCCATCACAACTGGTACACATACTCCAGATTGGCATGTGTATCCGCTTGGGCATGGCTGAGTTGCTGAACATTGAGGTGGTTGCTCATTATGCGGAACATTTACTGTAAAGCTCCATGGGGCAGTGAACTGTGTCCTGTTTCCGGCTGTGTCAACAGCACATATTCTCCAGAAGTATGTTCCGTTGTAGAGTGGTGTTTGGATAGTGTAACCCATGTTGACGTAAAGATTATTGTCAACATTAATTCCCAAAACTTGGAATATTCCTGAAACATCAGTTGTTTTATCTGGCGGGAAGGTGATGTCTGTTGAATATTGAATTATGTAGCTTGATATCTCTTTTACTACACAGTCACATCTAGAGTGTCTCCATTCAAGTTGCGGATTACTTGAGTTAAGAGTAAATCCGTTCGAAGGCGATCTTAGTGCCAATGCTAGCTGATCCCTAGAGGTATTACCTTCCCCTGTTATACAAGCAGTTGGCCATGGCATTTCACATGTGGGCACTCCTGCCTGGCTTGAGGTACCTGTAGACCCTGCCGGGAAATCCCCCCATAATAGTGGTGGTGAAGTGCTAATTCGGAAATTTCTAGTAACAGAATTAGTTCCGATATTACCTGCAGAGTCAACGGCATAAACTCTCCAATAGTAAACATGACTTGGATTTGTCAAAAGAGTTTCTGGAAAATCATATGGCGGTACAAAGTTAGTTACTGTAAGTGGCCCTTTTTGATATACCGCTGCTTTCCAACTATCAAATGAAGAAGTACTTGGCCATGTGTTTGTAACTGCGTTAGAGAAACTAGCATTTCCAGATATTTGTATATAGTATCTTACAGGATTAGATAGATTATTAACATCATTCACTGTGGCCCAGGTAAACTCCGGCCTCTTGTTTTGGCTTACTTGTCCATTTGTTGGTGTAAGTAAATTTGGCCCGGGTGGTCCGGTAGAATCTATAGTAAATCTCCATACAGGAGAATATGAAGTCGAGTCCAGATTAGATGCAACTTTCCAATACCATACCCCATCTTCAAGATGTCCTATTGCAGGATTGGGTGGAGTTGAAGTAGAAATGTTATAGTCAATAATCCAAACTTTTGTTGAGCCTTCCATGGCATAATTTCCACTGACTGCATCATCAGATTTCAAGAATTGATTTACTGCAATCTTATCAGGATACAAAGTGTAATCCAAAAAGTCAGTATTATCCCTTGAAAGCCTTATATTATACCAAACTGAAGAGCATACGTCCTTCCATTGCAATCTTGGATTATTTATTGTTAATAGAGATAGATCAGCTGGTGCAAATAAATTTGGGGTAACTGTTGAAACTGAGAAGGTTCTTGTTTCTGAATATGGGCTTTGATTTCCAAGTTTATCAGTTGCCCAAGCTCTCCAGTACCATGTTCCATTTGACAGAGATTGTGAAGTATGCATTCTAAGATTGAAAAATCCGGGTCCTGTTGGTTTGTCTTGCCAATCAATATACCATTTGTTATATGCTTTTTTACCGGCTTGTGGGTTTGGTGTACAAAAGTTGGCATCGTTTCCTGAAGCAGCTATTTCGTATATATCAACTGATTCGGTAATTACATTAGACGTAAAGTTAGGTGTAGTTGAGTATTGTATGTGATAGGTAAGACAATTGTTTTGCCCTGGATCGACGGGCCTTTCCGCAGATAAATCAGATATTTTATAAAACGTAAAGTTAGCTTCATTTTGATTGAATGGTATAACGTGACCATTTTGTGGACCGTATAAGCTTGGTGCGTCGGCTGCAGTATCTACATAAAAGAATGCCCCATCAGAATCATCTTCAGAAGGTAAGTGGGGTGGATTTTTTCTCGATGGTGACCAGTTAGCATCTTTAATAGTTGTTCCAACATTATCTGCCATATCAGTTCCAGATATGGTAATTTGTGCTAATCCATTATTTACATTAGAAGATGGTATATTAAATGTCGCTGTAAATATAGATGCCGGTGCAGATTCTGTGACGGAAAGTGATGTCCAGGAAGTTTGATTATGTAGTCTTATTTGGACGGTCGGCTTTGTTTTTAAAGTTTCAGATGCATAAATTTTAATTTGTAGTGGCCCAGCTCCAATAACGTCAGGTGTTGTATTGTAATCAATTTTTGGGGTCTTGACATATCTAACTCTAAATTCTGGAGGTATTGTGTCATCTGAACTAATTGTAAAACTTCGGGGAGTTGTTGTATATCCACTATTATTACCAAGACTATCAGTTGCAGCTACCCTCCAATACCAAGTTCCCATTGTAAGTCCAGTTGCAGTATAAGATCTAGTTGTAGCTGTATTAGTCCATCCACTTCCGCTCCCTAAGAATGTATTTGTAGCATCATTGTAGGGCCCAGATACTGTATAAACATTTGAAGCAAATGTAGATGAAGTAGAGTATTGCAATGTGTAAGTCACTGGATTATTGGCAGCTTCTGTTATTTTGTCCCATGTGAATGTTACTGTTGTTGATGACATAGAAGCTCCGTTTAATGGTGAATCTAGAGTTGGTTTATTACATTGTGAATCTACAATGAATTGATTACCGCCTAACCCTAAAGTTCCTGGATTTATAGTAGTCCCAATATTCCCGGCTCTATCGGTAGCACTTATAGTAACAGTAGCAAGTCCATCGTTTGCTCCATTTGTACTTGCAATTGTATATCTAGCTATAAGTGTAGTATCTGGAAAACTTCCTGATTGTGTTTTGAAATATCCTGGGGCAGGAGGATTATTGGGAGAAGTAGTATAGGTAAGTGTTTGTACAGCTTTATTTTGTTGTTGCACTGTAATTGTAGGGGTGGCAATAATGGGATCTGTTGTCACAATTGTAATTGTAATGTCCCCTGGTCCAAAAGTGCCGGGATCAGTTGCAGGGACCCCCGGAACATTTGGTGTTTTTGAATATGTGACAGTAAAAGTAGGTGCTGTATTGTCAACTATTGTTGAAGGATTAGCCACTGCTAATCCCCCGTCAGTCGGGGTTACGATCCACGCGTGCGTTCCTGGGCCTGGAGCCCCAACTAAGACTAAATTAATAGTATATGTACCTGCAGTATTGATGTTACAAGTATATCTCATTGTTGCACCTGCTGAAACACCATCTGCAGTGCTTAGCACTCCATAATCAATTGTAAAAGGTGATGATGCCGGTTGCAATCCTTTTGCGGCTAGTATATACCCTGCAGGCGCCTGAATAGAAACGGCTGTCCAATCAGGGGAAACTGTGCCCGTTACAATAAAAGTAAATCTAACTGTAGTTGGCATATTTCCACTATTTAAATATGGCTGTGTATAGTTATTAGCGCTAGTTGTAACGTTGACAGCCATGCTAGCAGAACTAACCTCCCTAAACTCAATTGCACCAAATAAACTAAAAACTAACAATGATCCAAATATAAAACTCAAAATCTTCTTATTCAAAGAAATCTACCTCCTTTTTTGAAATGATCAGTTTTTTTATTGTGAAATATCGATTCTTGACAGTATTATCCATATAATCAACTCTCTCTATTGTATCATAATTCAAACCAATTTTTGGTTCATAATATCTCAAGCTAATACCTCCCTAAGATGAAACAATATAAAAACATTACCATGAAACAATTTTCCCTTAATTTCAGAAAATGAAACACTCAAACTTAGCTCTCCTCCAGCATCTTCACCATTTTTTCTAAAAAATCCTCCCAGTTTTCCGCCTTCATCTTGCCCTTCCATTCGATGAGCTTGAAGTAGAGATCGTCTGGGATTCCCTTAATCGTTATGCTTTTCATCAATTAACTCCTATGAATAACAATTATCAGTTTTCGCCATTTATGTATGTAGAGAGTTATCTAATATCATTATCATTAATCATTAATAGTATTTAAAGCTTTCGCATTTATTGCTTATCAATGCAAATACTTCTTAAGAAATCTTTGGAGTTTTTACTGCTAACACTTGCTAATGTATAACCCAATAAAGATTATATTCAAGCAAATAGGTTAACTAATAGGATAATACAGATGAGGAAAATCGTTTGTGATTAATTTAATTTTACTATAGAATTAAAAGTTTTGTTTGAAAGACTAAAACAACAAATTCAATCAAAAAATGATTTAAATAATAAAAATATTTAATGTATCGGTATGAGTTACAAGCTTGATAAAGAGTTAGAAATAATTAAAAAAATAGAGGGGTTTCAGAACGTTAGATTTATTTTTCTTTATGGGTCAAATGCAACAGACAATGCGAAGAACGATTCAGACATAGATCTATGTATATACTATGAAGGCCCAGAAAATAAAGCATTCAGATTTAGGCTAAAAGTTTTATCCAAACTGGGCAATGATAAATACGACGTTAAAATCTTCCAGCAACTCCCTCTTTACATAAGAAAAGAGGTGTTGAAAGGGATATTGGTCTATGCAGATGATTTTAATTTTGTTCATGAAACTGCAATTAATACTATAAAAGAGTTTGATTATTTTAAGAGATATTATTATGACTATATAGGGTTAGAAATAATAACATGAGAAAAGAAATTATTCTATCCAAAATAAGTGAAATTGAAGAAAGTCTTTCATTGATAGAAGAAAATATCCCAGAAGATTTTGAAGAATTTGAAAATTTAGGATTATTGAAGGATGGCATCTATAAAAGAATGCAATATATGATTGAAAATATTCTTGATATTTGCGCAATAATTAATTCTGACTTAAAATTTAACTCCCCAGGAGAAGAAGACGACATTATCAACAATCTAGTCAAAAAAGAGATATTGCCACAATCTATGGGAAATATAATCAAAGAGCTTAAAGGATTTAGAAATATTATAGCCCATAGATACGGGAAAATCGATGACAAATTATCCTTTGAATTGATACACGAAAATCTAGGTGATTTTAATAAAATTATAGAAAAAATAGAAACAATCCTTGACCGTTATTAATCAAGCAACTTCTTGATGCTCTTCTCATAAGGTGCCCTTAATACCCCTTTTTCAGTTATTATCCTAGAGATGTATTTGGCAGGTGTCACGTCAAATGCAGGATTAAAAACATCTATCCCTTCAGTTGCGATTCTTTTTCCGCCAATGTGGGTGACCTCATCTTTGTCCCTCTCCTCTATTGGGATGTCATCACCAGTTTTTGCTTTTGGATCAAATGTTGAAATGGGTGCTGCTACGTAGAAAGGTATGTTATTCTCTTTGGCTAAAACAGCCACCTGATATGTCCCAATCTTATTTGCAGTATCCCCGTTTAGCGCTATTCTATCTGCACCAACTACTACCTTTTGGATCAATCCCCTTCTCATTGAAATGCCTGCCATGCCGTCACATATTAATGTCACAGGTATGCCATCTTCTTTTAGCTCCCATGTTGTGAGTCTAGCGCCTTGGAGAAGCGGCCTTGTCTCATCAGAGTAGACCCTAACTTTCTTCCCAGCTTCAACTGCAGCCCTAATTACACCAAGCGCTGTCCCATACTCAGAAGTCGCAAGTGCGCCTGCATTGCAGTGCGTAAGCACCCCATCTCCAGTAGAAATTAAGGGGTGTCCGTATTGCCCCATTTTCCTATTAATTTCTGCATCTTCCTCTCTTATCCTTTCCGCCTCTAAAATTAGCTCTTTTTTAATTTCAGGAATTGATTTATCTTTTATGGAATTAAAATGATTCATCATGCGCCTAACTGCCCACGTGAGATTTACCGCTGTGGGTCTAGCATTTTTTATTTTCTCCCCTTCCTCTATTGCCTTGAAGAATTCATCCTTATTGCTCCCCTTGTAGCTTAATGCGGCTAAGACAATCCCATATGCCCCGCCGATACCTATAGCAGGTGCACCTCTGATTGCAAGGGTCTTTATCGCAACTTCTAGTTTCTTAACATCTGTGCAGGATACAACTTTGTACTTACCTGGCAAGAGGGTTTGATCGATATATTTGACCTTGTTATCTTCAAAAAATATAGTTTTAATCATGATGACACCTTAAAAAGGTTTAAATACTCCACTCTCATTGGCTATAAAAAACTACCGAGACCCAACATGATCAAAATAGTGCCGCTTTTGATATTCAATATAATCTGGTTTATACTGCCCCCTTACATTGCTAATATGGCCCCCGTTATTTGGGGCGGCGGTCCGCCGCTTGATGGCGGAAGGCTCTTTTTTGATGGTAAGAGGCTTTTAGGCAAAGCAAAAACAATAAGAGGGACTTTTGTTGGCATTCTTGCAGGAACGATAGTTGGTCTTTTGCAGCATATAGTATACCCCTTCCCTTCACTTGGCTATGCCCTGTTAAGGGGATTTCTGCTTGGTGCGGGGGCTATTGGCGGGGATATAGCCGGCAGTTTCATAAAAAGGAGATTTAACATTGAAAGCGGGGATGCGGCACCTTTGTTGGATCAACTTGACTTTATGATCGGGGCAATAATATTGATGTATCCTCTTGGTCTTCCGCCACTTGAAATTATTCTTATGTCTATCTTAATTACCCCTTTTGTCCATCTTATTTCTAATGCCGTATGGTACCTTGCCGGTAAAAAAGAAGTCTGGTGGTAGGTCATATCCTTCTTGCAAACGTCATAAAACCTGTGTGACCAAGCATCCTTGTTTTTGGTCTTGTGCCCCTCTCCTTTACCTCATACTCCCTGATTATAGTTTCTATTGTTTTGACTTCAGAGTAATCATATTTTGATATCTCTCTCCTAAAGTCAATAACTTGCTCAATGCATGGAGAAAAAGAGAATACAAATCCCCCTGCCCTAAGCGCCTCAAATGCATGGCCAACAACCCTGTGAGGCTCAGGCAGGTCGAGGGAAACAAGGTCGATGTCCTTTTCATCGATGCCCTCATAGATGTCCTTTAGTTTAAACTCCACGTTCTCCTTCCCATAGTTATCGATATTTTCTTTGGCAACTTTTAGGAAACGCTCATTAATATCGTAGGAATAGACCTTCCCCGGAAAGACAGTATACGACAATAGTAATGTCATGGCCCCAGAGCCAGCCCCAGCCTCGACTACCGTATCCCCAGAAGAGATGCCTGTGTTGGCAATAACTTGACACGCATCGTCAGGATTAATTGTCTGCGGCATCTTCTTCATCATGTAAATGTAATCGATTATGTTAGGTTTTATGATGGAAAAATTCTTTCCCATGTGGGATTGAATCTTGTCCCCATATGACATGCCTATAATCTCTGAGATATCAAGCTTGCCTAAATTAGTATGAAATATTTTATTGGTAACAGTCATCAGGTATTTTTTCCCTCTGGGGTCAACTAAAAGAATCCTATCATTTTCTGTTATCATATCACTTCACCTCTTGCTATCAAAAAATAGGATATCATAAGCACCAAGGCACCTGCAATTGATATTAATATAAGGTGTTTGGAATTGCCAAAAATTATCGGTATCGGCCCTATTAAAATGACCCCTCCTGTTTCAATCCTACTAGTTTCATCGCCCTTTAGTAGTGACAAAAAAGTTCCAGAAATTGTGATAACAAGCCCTACTAGGATTAATATAAATCCAATGGAAATAATTTTCCCATATTGCATGATACAAAGTTATTTAAATAGTTCTTAAGAGTTTTCTTTGGGAGGGGGCTTATGGGAGTATTTGGAAGAATTTTTGAATTGATTGATGTTACAAAATATGACTATAAGAAATTAATAATATTACCGATGATTTTAGTCTTAATGTCTGCTGTGGCTGTTGCCACTCTTGGCATAAATTATGGGATTGATCTAAGAGGTGGAACACTTGCAACTGTTCAGGGCGTTAAGTACACCCCTGAGCTTGAGAATTACCTTGTAACGAGTTTGGGGGATCCAGCATTAAAAGTGCGATCGATTTTCAGCCCGCTTGGCGAGGGGTTCATTGTAGAAACTGGGCCTGATGTTGATTCTACACAGTTGATTAGTTTATTAAACCAGAGGTACCCCAATGTTGAAATTAGTGTAGAGCATATTGGTCCTTCGCTTGGTGAATCCTTTTTACAACAAGGCATGAAAGCCATTTTATTTGCATTTTTATTGATGGGAATAATAGTGTTTGTAGCTTTTAGAGTTCCTGTGCCGGCAGCTACAATTGTCTTTGTAGCATTTTCAGATATGTTAGTTGCTCTTGGATTTATGTCAGTTGCAGGGATTCACCTATCAAGGTACACTATCGCTGCTATTTTAATGTTGATTGGTTATTCTGTGGACACAGATATCCTTCTCACTGCAAGGGTGCTTAAAGAAAAAGGGGACAGCATAGATGAAAGCATAAGAAATGCGCTTAGAACAGGGCTTATGATGACCCTTACAACTCTTGCTGCCTTATCCGCTCTTTACATATTTTCTACTTCAGAAGTTATAGACGGCATTGCAATCGTTTTAATATTTGGTCTGATTGGAGACCTAATCATGACCTGGATTTTCAATGCAGGTGTGTTGAAGTGGTATGTATTGAGAAAAGAAGGGGTGCGATCTAAATGAGTAAAATTCTAAAAAACGGCAAAGTTTTGATACTAATTATTGCAGTCCTGCTATCAGCCGTCACAATTTACTTTAATGGTATATCCACAGGTCTTGATCTTGAAGGTGGAACGCTTGTCACATTAGAACTAGATAGGGCCGTTACCCCTAGCGTAATGGAAGATGCAGTGACAAGGCTAGAGTTAAGATTAAACAGGCTTGGTATCTCTGATGTTAATGTTAGGCCCTGGGGGGATTCGAACATAATGGTTGAGGTTTCTGGAACCTCAGCTGAGAAGGAAGCTAGTGTTATAAAAATCCTCCAAGAGCAGGGTGTTTATGAAGCAAGGATTGATGGCGTAGTTGCTGTTAGGGGATCAGATATTGTAAGGGTAGACCCCCCTGAAATAAGAAAATCATCGTATGAAGGGATAAGCTGGCATGTCCCCTTCACAATTACAAAGGAAGCTGGACAAACATTTGCTTTAGTTGCAAAAGGAAAAGGTGGATACCCTGTCGATATGTTCCTTGATAGGCCTACAAACTCAATTATATTGATGGATAACGTCATGTACAAGTCGCTTTCTGGATTGCCCTCAGATTTAAATTTATCAGGGATTGATGCAAATGTATCAATACCCCAGATACAAAATAAATTCTCAATTGAAAAGAGGATTGGGGATGACATTAAATTAATGGGCTTTAATAATGGCCAGGAAATCCCGTCACTTCTAAAGAGCTACGTTGGGAAAAAGGATAGGGTAATAATTCTTGCAACAGAAGCTGAGGTTGGGAAGGACATCTTCAATCAAGTTGAAAAGATGGGCTTTAAAGTTGAAAGAGAAGTTATAGGAAAAAATGAGAGCCAGGGGGCATATTTCAATAGAGTTGTTGGTCTAATGAACTCCCCCATACTTTCTGAAAATCTTGCTACTGGGGAGGCTTCAGCCACGCCTTCTTATGTAATCCAAGGTACATCACCATCTCAAAGCGAGGCCATTCAAGAAACTTCAGCGTTAAAGATAATCCTTCAGTCAGGAGCACTTCCAGTTGCAACAAAAATCGTAGGAAAGAGCTTTATCTCACCGACACTAGGTTCAGAGTTTATTAAACAGATACTGCTTGCAGGGGCTGCAGCACTCATCGCAGTTGCAGCAATTGTTTTTATACGATACAGAAAACTCTACATCTCCATACCAATAATCATGATATCTATTTCAGAGATTACCATAATATTAGGTATTGCGTCAATTATACACTGGACACTTGACCTTGCTTCGATGGCAGGTATTATAGCTGCAATAGGAACTGGAGTGGATCACCAGATAGTTATTACAGATGAATCTCTGATGGAAAAGGGTGGAGAAAAGAGAAAGAGAAAGAGTATAACGAAGAGGGTTGAACAAGCTTTCTTCATCATATTCACTTCTGCCTTTACCACAATAGGTGCTATGGCGCCACTTGCATATCTAAGTCTTGGTATGCTTAGAGGGTTTGCAGTGACCACTATAATAGGGCTCTTAATAGGATTAACAATCACAAGACCTGCGTATGGAAGTATAGCAAAAATATTATTGAAGAATCAATAATCAAAATGACGATATTTAGATTTTATTTTTAATAAATCTATTTTTTCTACAAACATCCCAATTAAAAATCCTAATGCAAAGAATAAGCCTAGGAACAGTAGACTAACCTCCAGTCTAGAAGTCAAGAAAAGATTAATCGTATACATCTCAATCCCAGTAAAACATCCTAAAGCAAATACAATAAAGGATCTAGCAACAATTGCTTCCCTCATTTCGGATCTATTTGGTATTTGGGATCTTGTTTCTTCAATGAGTTTCAATAGCTCCCTTCTAAGAGCTTCATCACTTAAATTGCCAGCCATTTGAATCAAGGCTAATAATTACAGAAGATTTAAAAAGATTTGGCTATATTATGCGATATTCTTAATTTTTCAGCTTTAAAACATCTAGTTCTTTCTCAATCTGTGTAATCTCTTTTCGGTTGAACATGTCCTTGTTCAATGGAATAATCAAGCGTGAATTTTCAATCAAAATCAAATCTCGTAAAGCTTGTAAGAATTTTATGGCTATATCAAAACTATTTTGGGATATTATGTATTCAAGCCCCTCTAAAATAATAACTGATTCTTTTCCATTGTCGATAAAGTCTTTTATTAAATTCATTATACTGTTTATATATATTGGAGAAACTGTATTCGGGCCTTCGATTTTCGATAACCAAATGAATGGTGTCTTTTCAAGGTCATAAATTATCTTCAAAGATTCGGGCGGGGTCCTAGTTATAGCAAGTCCAGGTATATTGTGTGTTACTAGATCTTTAAAGATTTCAAAGCTTTTTTCATATTTGTTCTCATATACTATAAATGATCTGCCGGAAGGTATTTCATACTTAATCGGGAACGGCGCTTCGTCTTCCCCGTTTGTAACAATATTGTATTTGAACTTCAAAAGAAAGGGGGTGATTTCTCCAGATATCAAGGTGATGAGATTTTCATCTTCTTTTTCAAGCGGAGTGCTCAACTTTTCAACATAGAGTGCACCTATTATATCCTTTTCAAAGAATATTGGTGAAAAGAAATTATTATCCTTAGATGGGCTAAAATCATTGTTTTTGTAATTGTCGTAGATGTCAATTAATTTTTTTGACTTTTTAGAATCAAATCCTCTTTGATTGAGAACAGTTGGGATTTCATGATTGACAGCGTAAAAAACGACTTTGTCAAATTCAATGACCTCATAGATTGTATCGACGACAAGCTTTGCCCCTTTTTCAAGAGAATCGACATCCCTTAATCTTTCTGACAGGGTGATAACTGAAAGCACTTCCTTATTTCTTTTAACATATCTTTGCTTAAGTTCATTATTGTAGTGTTTGACAAGCATTGTCAGCTTCCATCTATCAAACGCTTTAAAGACTATACGTTTTATTTCATTAATACTGACTGGTTTTCTAATGTAATCATATGCGCCATATTTAATAGCTTCAAGGGAAGAATCAAGCGTCGCATATCCAGTTAAGATTATAACCATTGTCTCACTATTTAGTTCCTTTATTTTCCTCAACGTTTCTTCGCCAGACATGCCCTTCATTTTGAGGTCAAGGAGTACTAAATCTATTTTGTTGTTCTGGAGTATTTTGATGGCCTCTTCACCGCTATCTGCATCAAATATATTATACCCTTCGGCCTCTAAGATGATTTTCAGATTTTCCCTTATATCCTCTTCATCATCGACTACAAGTATACTAAACTCATTCTTTTCCATTAATCCTCCTCCCTAAGAAAATAGACTTTAATGGTAGCGCCTTTAGTCTATATACTGCCGACATGTAATTTCCTCCTCTTATTTGTTAGAGTTACATCAAAATAAATTGATCGTTCCCCATTATTTTAGATATATCAAAGCATAGCGATACGCCTACATTAAACATAAAGTCTAGAGGGAATGGACCTTAACTTATATTACTGTGTCTTACCTAATCTCAATTTTTGGAGGCACTTTTATATATTTGCTTTAAATTTGCGAAAATCCCAATATAAATAGGAAATTCTGAAACATATAAAAAGAAAACTTCTTAAAGTAACATAATTTAATTTAAAAAAGGATTTATTTGCTCTATGCAGAAAAATTTCTAGAAATTGACTTAGACAAAAAAGGCAGAATGGCTTAAAATACAAATAAATAATGTATCTCCAACTATAGGAAAAACTTGGGTCATTGGAAGTGGAGAGCAAGAAGGGATTGTTATGTGGAAAGAAATAGCTAAGTTCGGTAAGAAACTTGTAGAGGGGGGTTATTTAAGCTCCAATTTTGGGAATATAAGTGTCAGGGCAGGGGATAGTATTACGATTACAAGGAGTGGCAGTATGCTAGATGAGATAACAGAGGATTCTGTCGTTACTGTTGACCTTTACAAGCACTCCTCTCTTGACCTCATAGCATCAAGTGAAACTATTGTTCATAGAGAGATCTATAAAAAAACTCCAGCCCTTGCAATAATACACGCCCACTGCCCGTTTGCAGTTGTAGAATCCCTTTTGAATGATACTTCAATCAAACCCTATGATTCTGAAGGAAAACTATTTTTCAATGAAATACCTATAGTTACAGGGGGTATGGGGACTAAAGAATTGGCAGAAAACACGGCTAGGGTTCTTGAAAACTACAAAGGGTGTATAGTCAAAGCTCATGGTACTTTTGCAACTGGGAAAATTTTAAAAGAAGCGTATGTTCACACCACTGTAATTGAGCACAGTGCGAAGATTAAATACTATTATGATTTAAATAAAAATAAATAATTATTTAACTATAAGGATTGGAATCTTGCTATTTGTTACAACAACAGAAGCAACTTTTCCTAGGGCTGATTTTTTTGCCTTAGAAAATCCATATTGGCCCATAATTATTAAATCGAATCCTCCTTCATCGGCCTCGGCTAGGATTTCATGTGCTGCGTTGCCTATTCTAGCCTTTGTTTTTGATTCAAAACCAAATTTCATCAAAAGTTTGTAAGCATTTTCAAGTATTTTGATGCTGAGATCAGTCGATTTAATATTTTTAAGATCATCAACTGTTTCAACATTTTTCAGTTTGACTTCTTTAAATTTTTTTACTTCCTCGTTAAACTTTCTTTCATAAAATTTGAATTCTTCATGAACTTCTGGCATAACATATAGTATAACTACCTCATGGTCCTTAGAATTGCAAAAAAGTCGTGCCCCATAGGCTAAAGCGTTGTCAGAATAAAAAGAGCCATCGGTACACATTAATATTTTCATATTATCACCTTATTGGCATATATGGAATTAATAACACTAGTATTATGTTGGCTATAAGTGTTGAGATTCCACCAACTATAAGCCCAATACCTAACCATTTCATAAATCTCATGCTGTATTTCTTTCTCTTTTCTAATATACCTAAAGCTACAATATTTGCAGTGCTCCCCACCATAGTGATGTTACCTCCGTAACATCCACCAAACAAAAGGGCCCACCATAATGGAAAGGTATTAATTCCAAGATTATTAAAACTTTCGACTACAGGGATAAATGCTGCAACTAGCACTACATTATCAAGTACGCTAGAACCTATAGATGCCAACCAAAGTAATATTGTGGTAAGAACTGGGAGACTACTTGCAATCCCTGCAATTTTAAGAGCAATTATGTCTGTTGCACCTGTATATTTCAAGGTACCTGCATTAGCAAAAAGCATCATGAAAAATATTAATGACCACCAATCTACATCCTTTTCAATATATTCTCTGGCTTTTGTCCTTTTCCACATCATTACCATGCTCGCACCAATCAACGATGCAGCCAAAAGAAGGGTATTATGGGGGAGGTCAAATAAAGTTTCAAGTCTCTTGTGCATGGCTATGAGGGCTATTGTTGATACAAATATCGCAACACCAATTTTGAACTCTTTGACGTTAGGAACAAACTCCCATTCGTCTTGAAAAGCTAATTTCTCTGTTGTTCTCATTTTTAATCTAATCTTTGACTTAAATAGAGCCACATCTTTTCTATACCAAAATAAAACAATGAGGATGGTGGCAATTAATGATATCATTGCTACAGGTAATGCCCATACTATAAAATCTTCAAATGAGAGTTTACCTCTCATTGCTATTAAAATTCCAATTGGATTTCCCAAAACAGTACCAGAGCTACCAATATTAGTTGCCATAACACATGAAATTACATAAGGAACAGGATTTACATCAAAATAATCAGTTATTTCTAACAAAACGGCAGTAACAAAAATAATAGAGGTGACTTCATCAATGGCCATTGCAAGAACGGCGGATAATAGACAAAAAATAACTAAAAGTAGATGTGCTTCAAAGTTAGTAAGTTTAACTATTTTAATCATCAACCACCTAAAAAATCCAACATCTTTCAACATTCCAACAAGCGTCATCATCCCAACTAAGAAAAGAATTACTTCAAGTGACGCAAATTCAATCAGATGCGCTATGTCAAGCGTCCGTGACAGCAACAACGTTGATATTCCAAGAAAAGCAATAGCTACCCTGAATCCCCAAAACAGAAGTGTTCCCACGACCATTGCCGTTAATATTGAAATTGCAATGACTTGATTTCTATTAAGGCCAGCATATTCTAAAAGCAAAGCTATGCCAATTGTGAATCCAATAAGGATAATCAGATCTCTTCTAAAGTTTATATTCCCGCTGCCTTCGTATTCTTCAGACATAAAGCGCCTCCACTAGGATAGGGCAATTTATATAGATTAGGATTTAAATTTATCTATAGATTTTGTAAATTGTGTTATCTGGTAATTATTTCGCTTCATAGTTTTCTACCTCCTTTTCTAAAAGTTCTATGAAGTTCCCTAGCGACACTGGTTCGAGCTTTCGCCAGAAAGCTTGCTCTGGCGTTTCAAGGTTATC
>Ga0255343_1003200_pt1 | contig 17691 bp, 11 predicted proteins | sample wastewater_treat_4_FD_192413 | JGI IMG/M metagenome (GOLD analysis project Ga0255343, IMG submission 192413) | Wastewater microbial communities from Lulu Island WWTP, Vancouver, Canada - plant16 | ecosystem: Engineered > WWTP > Wastewater > Unclassified | place: Canada: Vancouver, British... | reverse complement strand
TCCGCTCGACCGTGATCGGCAATGCGCTCGACCGTCTCCACCGTGCTCTCGGTTACCGCGTGATCGCCGACAACCATCTGGGCGACTGGGGGACGCAGTTCGGCCTGTTGATTCAGGGCTACCGCACTTTCTTGACCGAGGCCGAACGCGAGGCCTTGACTATCGAAGCGCTTGAGCGCGTCTACGTGCAGAGCTACAACCGCTCCAAAGAGGATCCCACCTGGCTTGAGAGCTGTAAGTCCGAGCTGGTCAAGTTGCAGCAGGGCGATGCCGAAAACCGCGCGATCTGGGAGCGCTTCATCGCCATCAGCCGCCGCGAGTTTGATCGCGTCTACGAGCGGCTGGATGTGGCATTCGATCTCACGCGCGGCGAAAGCTACTACAACGACATGCTGCCCGAAACCATCCAAGTGTTGCAGGACAAGGGCCTAGCCGTCGAAAGCGAAGGCGCGCTGGTGGTGAATCTGGAAGACGAAGGCATGCCGGTCTGCATCGTGCGTAAAAGCGACGGCGGCTTTAACTATGCCGCCACCGACATCGCCACGGTGCGCAGTCGCGTTGCCGAGTTCGATCCCGACCGCATCATCTACGTCACCGACGAACGGCAGCAGCTTCATTTCAGGCAGTTCTTTGCGGTGTGCGCCAAGTTGGGTTATACTACGCATTTGGAGCACGTTTGGTTCGGCCTCATGCGCTTGCCCGAAGGCACTTTCTCCACGCGCCAAGGCAACGTCATCAAGCTGGAGTCGCTACTGGACGAGGCGGAGCGCCGTGCGCTGGAGATCATCAAAGCCTCGAACAGCGAGATGCCGGAAGACGAGCAGAGGGAACTGGCCGCCGCGATTGGCATCGGTGCCATCAAATACACCGATCTCTCGCACGACCCCCAGACCATGATCGTCTTCACGTGGGAGAAGGCCCTTGCGCTGGAAGGCAACTCAGGCCCTTATCTCCAATACGCCTATGCGCGCGTTTGCAGTCTGTTGGACAAATATGCCGAACAAGTGCCGGATCGCGACCCGCTCACCAACGCCCTGTTGCTGGACGAGCCGGTAGAAAAGGCGTTGGCGCTCCAACTCATGCGCTTCCCGGCCACCGTGCTACGCGCCGCTGAAGTCTGCAAGCCCAGCGTACTGGCCGATTACCTTTTCAGTCTCTCGCAAACCTACAGTAGCTTCTATCAGCGTTCGCCCGTGCTCAAGGCCGATGCGGCGGTGCGCGACAGCCGCATCCACCTCTGCGCGATGGTCGCCCAAGTGCTGGCCGAGGGTCTTGGTCTGCTCGGCATCCGCACCCCGCGCAGGATTTAGCCCGATCAGCACGTCCAGCCGGCTCGGGATTCAGTTTTCACGTGACGGTTGAGTTCCGGCAGGTTAGTGCAGCGTAGTGCGGGACTATCCCACTCGACGCGACGGCCCTGTCCCGCGAAAATCGCAAGGTTACCCAACAGGGCGATCTCCGCCAACGGCCCCGCGTGATCGAAGTTCGAGCTGGCCGGCGGACCACCACGGCATGCGCGGAAGAAATCGGCCTGATGCGTGCCTTTGACACGCGGCAAGGTTTTGGCGGGACGCGGGAAGGCGCGGTGCGCCTCTTCGGGAATCATGCGGCAGCCATCACCGTGGCGGGCCAGCACCATGATCCCCTTGTCGCCGATGAGCAGCGAGCCCTCTTCGGGCAGCTCCCGGTTGTATTTTTGCTCCAGCTCCGCGCGGATCGGCGGCAGATTCCACGCATCGCGCACCACATGCTTGTAGGTCCCGACGACCGTCCGCTCGTTGAACGGTTTACCTTGCGCGAGGCCGTCATACCAGTAGAGGTTGAGCGGCGCCAAATCGCCGCGCGCCGGGAACTCCCAGCGGATGCGGCTGCCTACCGGCCAATAGTCGTCGCTACCGCCGTTGACCGCTTCCAGTTCGACCGCCGTTGGTTGCGTGAGCTTGAGTGCCCAGTAGGCGTGGTTGATGATGTGACAGCCCATGTTGCCGATCGACCCGTTGCCGAAGTCGCGCCACGAATGCCAATCGTGCAGATGCAGGCCCTCGTGGTAGTCGCGATAGGGCGCGGGCCCCAACCATGTTTCCCAATCGAGTCCCTGCGGCACGGGACGTGTGGGCGGTCGTGTGATGCCTGATGGGAATCCGTTCGCGCGGTCCGTCCAACAGTGAACGGTGTGCACCTGACCGAGCGCACCGGCGGCGACATATTCGCACAGCAGACGGCAGCCTTCGCCCGACTGGCCTTGATTGCCCATCTGGGTGACCACGCCGTGACGCCGCGCCTCGGTGACGAGCTGTCGCGCCTCTTCGAGCGTGTGTGCCAGCGGCTTCTCGACATAGACATGAAGGCCGAGCCGGATAGCCATCAGTGCTGGCAGTGCGTGCTGGTGGTTGGGGCTCGCGATCATAACGGCATCCAACTCTTTGCCCATCGTATCGAATAGCCGACGATAATCGTTGAAGGTCCGGATCGCGGTGGTATCGGTCGCAGGCGATACCTCGCGTACCCGTTTCAGGGCCGCATTAAGCCGACGCTTGTCGGGATCCACGATCGCAACGAGACGTTCCTGACAGAGCGCCGGGATGTGGACCCCGACCCCCTGCAGGCCGCAACCGATCAGCGCCACGCGCAACGGTTTCTTTTCGGCCGTCGTGATTTGGCCGTACACGCGCGAGGCAATAAAACCTCCTGTCCCGGCTACTGCCTTGACAAACGTTCTCCGTCTCCACGGTTTTGACATTTCTGTACCCTCTTCTTTCTCTGTCAGCATGACCAGCCGGCTCGGGATTCGATTTTCACATGACGGTTGAGTTCCGGCAGGTTGGTGCAGCGCAACGCGGGGCCGTCCCACTCGATGCGCCGACCTCGTCCTGCGAGGATCGCGAGGTTGCCCAGCAGCACGATCTCCGCCAACGGTCCCGAGTGATTGAAGTTCGAGCAGGCCGGCGCACCGCCGCGGCATGCGCGGAAGAAATCGGCCTGATGCGTGCCTTTGACACGCGGCAAGGTTTTGGCGGGACGCGGGAAGGCGCGGTGCGCCTCTTCGGGAATCATGCGGAACCCCTCGCCATGCTTGTCGATGGTCATCAACCCTTTGTCACCCACCAACAGCGAGCCTTCGTCGGGCAGCACCGGGCCATGTTTTTTCTTCAGTTCCTCGCGGATCGGCGGGAAGTTGCGCGCACTGTCCACAACGTGCCGCCAGCGCTGTTCCACCGTTTCCTTGCTGTATGGCGTTCCTTTGGCGAGGCCGTCATACCAGTACACCTTGACAGGGGGCATGTCCGCACGCGCAGGGAACTCCCAGCGGATGCGTGTGCCCACCGGCCAGCATTCGGGGTGTTCGCAGTGCAGCTCTTCCACTTCGACCGCCGAGGGGCTGCCCAGTTTGAGCGCCCAGTAGGGGTGGTTCATGATGTGGCAGCCCATGTTGCCCAGGGAGCCGTTGCCGAAGTCGCGCCATGAGTGCCAGGTGTGCGGATGCAAATTCGCGTGATAATCGCGGAACGGCGCGGGGCCGATCCATGTATCCCACGCCAGCCCCTGCGGTATCGGCGTTACCGGCGGGCGGACGTATTCGGCCGGAAATCCGTTGGCTCGGTTACTCCAGCAGTAGACTTCACGTATCGGTCCGATCGCATCGGCGGCGACATACTCACACAGCAGACGGCTGCCTTCGCTTGACTGTCCTTGATTGCCCAATTGCGTGGCCACACCTGCTTTACGCGCCTCTTCCGTGAGTTGTCGCGCCTCAGCCAGCGTGTGGGTCATCGGTTTTTCGACATAGACGTGGAGACCGCGCCGTATGGCCAGCAACGCCGGCAGCGCATGTTGATGGTTGGGCGTCGCGATCATAACGGCATCCAACTCTTTGCTCATCACATCGAATAGTTGACGGTAATCGCTGAAGGTCCGGATCGTGGAGGTGTCTGTCTCGGGCGATACCTTACGGATACGCTTGAAGGCGTTCTGGATTTGCGCGGCATCTGGATCGACCAGCGCTGCCACGCGTTCCTTGCAGGCCGCCGGAAGCAATACATGGCAGCCCTGTACGCCGCAACCAATCACCGCCACGCGTAACGGCTTGCTCGCTGACGGCGTCGCCGTTTGGCCCGTCGCGCGCAATGCCGCCAGCGTACTCGCGCCGACTGCGCCTTGGATGAAACTTCGTCGATTCACAGTTGTGTTCATATCGTCTTCTCCTTTTTTTCCCAGTTAGAGGTTGAAGTAAAGTTCGAACCGCAGGTAGTAGGCGGCCTCCGCCGCCCCGTAATAGTCGCCGGCTCTCAGCATCTCGGCCTTGAACGCGCCGCGTACCGGACCGCGCCACGTTTTAGAATCCTTTAGCACGTTGAACAGGTAACGCCCGATAACCAAAAATCCGCGATAGGTGTCGTCGTTCGCATTGTCGCTGGTGTAGGCGTAGTTCGGACCGGCTTGCAGGTTGAACGTATGGTCGTCCACCGGCGTGATTCCGGCTTCGGCGTGCGGATACACCCAGTTCGAAACGCGGTAGCAAGCGTAGCCGGCGGTCAGTATGTCGCTCGACCAGATCGAACGCGCGAAGATCGGGTTCCAGCCGGTATCGGTGCCGCGCGCGTTCGGGTCGTCAAACCGCTCGTCGTCGCCGGACATGACCAGCACCGCCGTAGTGACGTAGGGCTTCCAGCGCCATTCGTTACGCCGGTAGGTGGCACCGCCGTAGGCCAGCCAGGCCAGAATATCGCGCTCGCCGACCGTCGCGCTGCTGCCGATCGTGCCGATCTGTCCGGCGACCTCCGCTTCGGCGCTCCAGTGTTCTGTCAGGCGCGGCACGATGCGTGCGCCGAGGGTGTGGTAGCGGCGTTCGGGGATCCGGGTGCCGCTGTTCCCGGCGAACCAGCGCGATTCATCCTTGTAGATGTAGTAGAGATCGTAGGGGAACTCCTGCTGCGCGCGGTTGCTGTAATAGGCCGCCAGCGCACGTTCGGTCAGATCATTGCCGCCCTTGCGTGACGCATAGCGGGTGAGGTCGACACGCTCGTTGCCGAGCGTCCAATGATCCACGGGCCGCTGCCAGATGCCGATCAGATCGAGGGTGCTGGTCTCGTCCACTTTGATCTGCCCCTTGATCGCGTCGAAGAAATAGGAACGCGTGACATCGCCGGGCGTGCCGTCGCGGATCATGCGTCCGGCACCGTAGCGCATGTCCTGTCGGCCAACCCGCAGCGACAAGCGGTCGTCCAGTAACTCGCGGAATTCGACATACAGCGAATCGATGAACAACTCGTCAGGGAAACGGTAGTTCTGCTTGTTGTTATCGTAGACGCGGAACTCGTGGCCCAAGCGCGCGTATAGATCATACCGCTCGTCCAGTGTCAGCAGTCCCCAGGGGCGCGTGCGCAGGCGGAAGTATTGATAATAGGTTCCGCGCTGAGTGTCGGTGGCGTTTTGCGACGACCGGTTGGCCTGATAGGTGACCGGATTGTCAAAGACGACATCATAGTAGCGCCAGTCGATACCGGCATCGGTCGTCAGGCGGCCTTCGGCTGCGGCCCGAGGCGCGCTGGCGGAGACCGCGATCAGCAGCGCGGCCAACAGCCTCCAGCGCCGTGCGAACACGGCAAGGCGTATCCATTCGTTTGAAAATGGAATGTTTCTTTTGCCTGTGGTGACGATCATCATTACGGCTTGTGCTTGACTTTCAACTCTGCGAGCGCAAGGGCAGAGAAAGTTTGCCACTGCTGATCGATCGTCATTGTGCCAGGTACGCCGTCGTGTACCCAAAGGGCGTAGCGCAGACGCAACGGTTTGCCGGGTTCGATCACGCGCGGCGCATCGGGCGTCAGCGTCACGCCCATCCAGCCGTTATCGCGCACATGGAAGATCGCGGGGTGATTGGGGTTTTGCGGATGATCCATCAACGTGATGCCGCCGCATGCGTCGTGCGTGACCGGCCCGCTGTAGTCGACCCAGCGCGCCTGTTTGCGGAAGACCCCCTTCTCGTTGAGGTCCCCGTTGCTGTTGAGGATGCGACCGCCGCCTTCGCGTACACTGACGGTTTTGGACATCCGGATGCCGAGCATACCGAAGGTGGTTTTGCCCAAGGTGACGGGCTTGCCCGCCGGTGCTTCGAGTTGAAGGTCGATGATCATCCACCATGAGCCGTTCACGCCGGTGAAGACCGTGGTCATGCGGCGATCGATCATCAGCGTGTTGCCCTTGGGGTCATTCCAGAAGTTGCGCGTCAAGAGCGTGGCCGTGTTGTCCACCTCGTCGTATTCGAGTCCGTCGCGATCAGTCTGATGTACGATTTGACCAGCGATCGGTCCGCCATCACGCCAGAAGTCGAAGCCGTTGACATCCTTGTGACAGATCCAGACCGAAGTCTGATGGCTGTGACCGAGCGGATCCTCGGGCTTGGTCGGGTCGGCCGGTTGCCGGTCGCGCGTCATGGACTTTCCCGGATCGTATGGCATATTCATGCGCGTTAGCGAGCGTCCGCCCGGCCCGGTGATGGGGTACCAGAAGGGGCGACGCAACTCCGGGCCGAAGTGGTAGCGCGTTAGCTCGCGCCCTTGGTACTCAAATGAGGCCTGGGCGTAAGGTTGCGGCAGCACCTCGATGTCCGGCACTGGTTTGGCGTTGGGCAATGCGGGATCGGCGGTCGTCGTTTGGGCCGGGAGGTTGACCGCCGTTGCGCTGGCTACGGCTGCGGCCAACGTGAGCACCTTGCGGCGCGTGATCTGTCTGTGCATGGTGTTTCCTTTAATGGCTTGCCTGTAAAAAAGAGGCGTTTGGGTGGTCAGACTACGAGATGTCCAGCGGTACGCCGGACGCCAACAACACGCACTTCTGAACCAGACGTTCGTGGTCGAGTGAATAGGGGTTGGCGATCTCGCCGCGAATAACGCGCGCCAGCTCTAGAAGCTGATTTGAATAGCGGTCAATCATGGCGGGGAACTCAAGCGTGTGCGTGCCCTTCTTGTAAGGTACGCGGTTCTCTTTGAGCGACAGCCGCAGTGTGGTGGGGTGCTCCAGCGGACGGATCTCGATGGTGCCTTTGTCGCCGCTGACGCACAGGTGACGGCGTTTCTCCGCGTCGTAATCCAAGGCGGAGGTGCGGATGGAGGCGACGCAGCGCGGGTACTCCATCACGACCAAGCCGGTGTCGGAGTTTTCAAAGGAGGGATCGGTGCGTGTCAGGTAAGGCGTGATGCGTTGCGGCTCTCCCAGCATGGAGACGACCAGATCCACAAGATGCGAGCCGAAGATAAAGGTGTTGCCGCCTTTGAACTGGCACACCCACTTGCGATACTCCTCCCATAGACCACGGCTCATTTCGGCGTGGACCGCATAGACCCGGCCGAGCAAACCCTCCTTTACCGCCTTGATGCAGAACTGAAAGGCTGGATTGCCGCGGAACATGTAGGCCATCTGTACGGCCAGCTTGCGCTTCCCGGCCTCGTCGAGCAACTCGCTGAAGCGCTTGAACGAAGGGTCGCCGGGCTTGTCGAGATGGACATGGAGTCCCGCCCGGATACAGCGCAGCGCGGTGACGGTGAGATCGGGCACATCGGTCTCAACCGACACGAGTTGGAGGCCCGGCACCGCGAACAGTTCCGCTTCGGTCATCCACCGGAGGCCCTTGTACGCCTTCTCATTCTTGCGTTTCTCACGCCATTCCGCATCGGGTTCGACCACGCCGACCACCTCGTAGTCCTCCTTCAACTTGAGGAACGAAGCCATTTTGGCCGCGCCGTGATTGTGGCCGATGCCGAGCTGACCAACCTTGATGCGCGTTTTGGGCTTGGCGGCTGCGTCTTGGCCAGAGGAGATGCGCGGCAATGCGGCCAGCGTTGCCGCAGCGGCGGCGTGCGTGAGACACGTACGGCGTGTAATCATAGCGAGATCCTTCTTTTTGATCGTACACCGAGCTGGTTAACGTACGGAGATCAACGTACCATTCTGTTCTACGGCCATGACCGCGAACCAGCCGATATTGTAGTCGCCTGAAGACACGGGCGCCAACGGCGCGTCAGTCGAGATCAGCGGATCGCCACCAGGCGCGGCCGAGCCGACCTGAACCCATGCGCCGCCGTCATAGCGGTAGAGCCGAAGATTGCTGTCCGTCGGCCGGAGTTGGGTGTGGTCGTAGCGGAAGGTCAGCGAGACGCCGTCGAACGTAGCCTTGGTCAACTTCACTTTTTCTACGAATGCCCCGATCTGCCATATTCCGATCGGGCGCAGATGCGCGGGGAGTCCGGCCGGAATGTCGCTCCGGTCGGCGGCGTAGAAGCCGCCGCGGATGGCGGCGTTGACCGATGTCGTAAAGGTGAACCCGACGCTGTTGACCAGTTCCGGGACTTCCTTGGAGTAAAGGTCGCCCCAGCAATACGTGACACCCGGCGTGAAGGTCTGCAAAGTGCGCGGAAAGCGCACACACCCCTTGTTGACCGCATACCAGCCATTGGTGTCGGTAAATGCCACGGGGATATCATTGTTGACGACGGCGATCATGTTGAGGTCCAGCTCGCGCTCTTCGCCCTCGCCGTCGGCGATGATCTGTCCGTTGTTGATCATCCGCAGCGTGATGTTTTCATTCGTGTACCCGATATAGCCCCAGCCGCGGATCAGGCCGCGCCGGTCTTCGCCGGTACGCACATAGAGATTGGTGCGGTTCGGATTACCGACGTTCTGCAGATGAATCCGCCCGCCGCGCATGAAGAGGTCGCCGTTGTTGACGCGCAGGAATTCTTTGACGGTGCCCACGGCGTTTTCCGCCACCGTGACGGTGCCGGTCCCTGGGATAGTCGGTGCCAGTCCGGTTCCGATAATCATGATTGTGGCACTGAACGGCGCGTTCATTTCACAGTCGCCGATTCCGCCGTTACTACGTCCGATCTGCAGATAATCACCTTTCGCCGCGAGCGTGCCGCCGATGTGGATCAGGCGACCAAAGGCACCGGCCTGACAACCCACATAAAAACTGGATGTGGTGATCACCGCGCCGGCGTTGGTGACGATGCCGATTCCGCCTGAGACGTTGCCGATATAGAAGTTCTCGGTGATGTCCAAACTCCCGCCGTTGAGCACAGCCATGCCTTGACCGGCCTCGCCGACGATGACATTGGACCTCAAGTTCAGGCTGCCGCCGTTTTGCACGAGCACACTGCATGCCGGCGCGACGTTGTTTGCGACGAAAAGTGAGCCGGCCTCCACCGTCGCGCCGTTATTGGTCATCACGCCCACACCGCCTTGGCTGCTGACATAAAGATTCGAGGCGGAATACAGGGATCCGCTCTCCAGTGTCGCCAGTCCGGGATACTGACGCCCGACCACAAAATGGGACGCGCAGGTCAGACTGCCGCCATCCAAGCGGAACCAAGCGGTGCCGGGGTAGTTCTGGTAACCGGCTACGAACCTATTACACTCGGCAAAAACACCGTTGGTGACGGTCAGCGCGTGGCCATCCTCCGCCCTGGGCGCCGTGGCGTTGATCAGCACGTCGTCGTTGATGGTCGGCAGTTGGTTGTAGGGGGTAGAACCGCTCTGGTAGATGATCCAGCCGGGCACATAGTCCCACGGGTAGTAGCCCGGACCAGTGGCCGAATAGAACAGATCCACGGCCTGAGTGTGCGCGGTCGCCAACAGCAATGCCGCGAAACCGAGCTTCACAGATGTCTTCACTGTCATGCTTGTCTCCTGTTTTCAGGGTTGTTCTTGTCGTGTTTTCGTCATGCCAAACAATATTGTTCAGCCTGCGCGAATCAAGGGGTTACAAAATCGAGAAGACAGTTCCTTTCTTTTCTACGGCCATGACCGCGAACCAACCGATGTTGTAATCGCCGCTGGTCACTTCCGCGAGCGGGAAGTCGGTGGAAATCCAGCGCGCACCCTGCGGCGCACATTCGCCGACCTTGTGCCACACTTTGCCGTCGTGCCGGTAGAGGCGTACGCGGCGGTCGGTCGGCCTGAGCCGCGTGTCGTCGAAGCGGAAGGTCAGCGACACGCCGACGAAGGCGACCTTGCGCTGTGCGACGTTGTCGCTGTATGCACCGATGCACCAGATGCCCAGCGGCCGCAGGTGTGCGGGATAATCGAAGGCGGGGATGTCGCGGCGGTCGGACGCACAGAAGCCGCCGCGAATGGCGCAGGTCACCGGCGCGGTAAAGCGGAGCGCAACGCTGTTGATCAGTTCAGGCACCGGCTTGGAGGAGAGGTCGCCCCAGCAGACGGTTTTGCTAGGCGTAAAGGTCTGGCAGGCGTGCGGGAAGAGGACGCGCCCCTTGTTGACCGCATACCAGCCGCAGGCGTCACCGGTCTTCAGGTCGTGGTTGACGGCGTTGATCGGGTTGAAATCCAAGTCGCGCTCGATGCCTTCGCCATCGGCTGTGATTACGCCATTATGGATCATGCAGATCGATTTTTTTGTATCGGAGGTGGTGAACCGTCCCCAGCCGCGGATGACGGCGGCCGCATCGGCGTCTTGGCGCACGAACAGGTTTGTGGGGTAACCGTGGGTTCGTTGCAGGCGGATCGTGCCGCCCCGCATCGCGAGGCTGCCGTTGCGGACGCGCAGCGGGCCGCTGATGTCGCCGACCGCGCCTTCAAGCACAGCCACAGTTCCGGTGCCGAGCGGGTGGTCGGACGAGGTGCGCCCGCCGATACCCATGGCATAGGCGCTGAATTCGGCGCGCGCCACGAACTCGCCGACTCCGCCGTTGAAGCCGACTTGCAGCGAGGAGTCCTTGTCGTCCGCTCGACAGTCGATCACGCCGCCGTTGTGAACCAGTCGTCCGTAGGTGTTGGTTTCGTGGCCTAGATGCAGGCGCAAGGCTGAGAGCGTGGCGCCGTTGTTGGTCACCACACCCCGGCCGCTGGGCGCGTAGCCGCCGATAAAGAGATCGGTGCCGGTGGCGAGCGTACCGCCCTCAAGCGTGGCCAGTGCGGGATAAGCCATGCCGATTACCGTGGTGGTCTGGCTGGTCAGCGAACCACCCTCCAGTCGCAGCCAAGTTGTACCGGGATAATCGAGCCAAGCGCTTGCGAAGCTCATGCACGTGGCGTGGATGCCGTGCCCGACCACCAGTGCGCTGCCCTTCTCCGCCGCGAGCGTGGCGGCATTGATGCGCACAGTATCGTTGGTGCCCGGCAGGCGCTTGGCGCTGCCGCCGCCCGAAATCTGGTAGCAGAACCAGTCGTCGACGGCTTCCCAATAGCGGCGGCCACGATCTGGGGAGGCGTTGTAGAGCAATACGGCACCATCGGCCGCGGCCGACGGGGGGATGGCCGCGCAGGCAGCGCGCAAAGCCGTGTCTTCGTCTTCGCGTTCCCCGACAATGCGATCCCGCGCCAGCCGATACGAAGCCGGCATATAGCGTTCGATCCAGCGGTCACCGATCTCGCGCACCGTCTGCATCGCACGGTCCGGGTCTTTGAGCGCGGCGCAACCCCTGATGGGCGCAAACAGTAGCTCGGCATCGACTCCGTCCACGTCGAACGGCACCGGTTTTTCGTGGGTCCGTGCGCGCACGCCCTCGCCTGCTACGCAGATACCGACGTTCATGTCCGAAATACGGATGCCCGGATACCATTCGCTGGCCTCGTTCACCTGAACGCTGCCTTTGAACACAAAGGTCTCCGACCCCTCGTCATCTGCCGACACACTGAAGACGGTGCCGAGATCGTAAATCTCCAGTTCACGTGTCAGCACGGCGAACCCCGTCGCCCAACGCGGGACGCGGGCCAGCAACTGCCCCTGCTCCAACGAGACCCGCATACCGGTTTGGACCGTTAGTTTGGCCGGTCCCAGAAGCGTCAACTCCACACCGGTCGTCAGCCGCACCATAAGTTCACCCGATGCGAGCGTCAGCGTGCCCGGCAATGTTGTTGGGATCGCAGCCCCCTGTGCTTTTTTTTGACTGATCAACCGGACTGCCGGCAATTCGTCCACCTGAACCGCATGCGCGCTGTACGCGTAATGTTCGTCGGCGACGTACTTACCCAGCAGCACGACCGCCCCGGCCATGCAGGCCAGCGCCAACAGCGAGGCCGCCAGCGCGTACCAACGGGGTGATGGGCGGAAAGAAACACCCATCCGCTGCCGTCCGGCACGCCCGCGCGACACCTCCAGCGCATGCGCGACCCGCTCGGCTGTATCGTCAGGCATCACCGCGCGCCGCGTGGCGACGCCTAGCAGGCGCGGCCATGTACGCATGCGGCCGCTCTCCGTTTCCAGAAAGGCGCGGCAGGCCGGACATTGCTCGACATGCGCCAGCACCTCGCGCTCGTCTTTCGCGCTCAGGCTTTGGTCCAGCAAGTCATAACAGGCAAGTTGACACTCTTTGCACGTCATAAGGATTGCTCTACTTGGTCAGTTGCCGATCACATCGTAAAGGTTCGATCATGAAAAAATTTTTCACGGGCATAGCTCCTCAGGTAACAACGTGCGCAACTTGCGTGTGGCACTGAACAGACGGGACTTCACGGTGCCCGGGCTGATCTTCAGGGTTTCGGCCACCTCCGCGATGCTCATCTCACCGTAGTATCGGAGTAGCACCACGGCTTGCAGCGGCTCGGAGAGTTGGCGGACGGCGGCCGCCAGGGCATCGGCCGCAACGGCGGCGTCCAGTCCGCTGCCTGCCGCCGGTTCGTCTGCTGGCACATCGGGCAGGGTGTCGGTGTAGATCAACGGGCGGCGGGCACGCTTGCGCCACACGGCGCGGTTCAGATTGAACAGGATGCCGTAAAGCCACGAAAAAAACGAGGACTCCTCGCGGAAGGAGTGGATCGAACGCACGGCACGCTGCAGCGTATCGATCGTCAAGTCCTGCGCATCTGTCGCATTGCCGCACAGCAGCGTGGCGGCGGCGAGTAAACGCGGCCCATACCGTTCGACAAAATGACGAACAGTCTCCTCATCGCCGTCTTGTTTAAGGCGGCGGACCAGCTCATTGGGGGCTCGCGGGGCCTTCATGCCATGGCTTCCTGCTAGGTGAGTAGCCGACGCAACGTAAAAGGTTCGCTCGCGGCGAAAATTTTTTGCGGGTAAGAATCCTCGCCAGATTTTGACAGGGTACTCACGATTTCGTACAGTAGTTTACAAAAAAGTGAGAGGGGTGCCTATGAAACGTTACTTGATGCCGTGTGTGCTCATTGTTTGCGTTGCGTTCGCGTTGCGCGCGGAGCCGTATAAGGCGGAGTGGGAGTCGCTCGACAAACGCCCGATTCCGCAGTGGTGGCAGGAGGCCAAGTTCGGCATCTTTATCCATTGGGGCGTTTACTCGGTACCGGCCTACGCGCCGACCGACGCGGCCAATGTCTACGCCAAGTATTCGGAGCACTACGACAACCGCATGCGCTCCAACAACGCAGCCTTCACCAACTTCCATGCCCGCACCTACGGCACCAACGTCACCTATGCGGACTTCGCCACGCAGTTCCGCGCCGAGCACTTTGATCCTGTCCAGTGGGTGGATCTCTTCAAGAAGTCCGGTGCGCGGTATGTGGTGCTTACGTCGAAGCATCACGACGGCTTCGCGCTTTGGCCGAGCGCCTTCAGCCCGCGCTGGAACGCGCAGGTGCTCGGGCCGCACCGCGACCTTGCCGGCGAGCTGACCGCGGCGGTCAAGCAGGCCGGTTTGCGCATGGGCTTCTATTACTCGCTGCTCGAGTGGGGCAACCCGCTCTACAAGGAGAACATCGGCCGGTGGGTCGCGGAGATGAACCTGCCGCAGATGAAAGAGCTGGTCACGCGCTATGAGCCCGATATAGTCTGGGCCGACGGCGAGTGGGACTACTCCGACGAAGAGCTGCGCAGCGTCGATTTCTTGGCCTGGCTGTACAACGAATCGCCGGTCAAGGAGAGCGTGGTGGTCAATGACCGCTGGGGCAAAAAGACGCGCGGCAAGCATGGCGACCACTACACGACCGAATACGATCTGGTTCATTCGGGTAGCTCGCTTGATACCCAGTTCACGCATCCGTGGGAGGAGTGCCGCGGCATCGGCGGTTCGTTCGGCTTTAACCGTTTTGAGACCACCGCGCATTACATGACCAGTGCACAGTGCGTAGAGACCTTGATCGAGAAGGTCAGTCGCGGCGGCAACCTGCTGCTCAATATCGGTCCGCAGGCCGACGGCCTCATCCCGGTGATTATGGAAGAACGCCTGCTTGATATGGGGCGTTGGCTGAGCGTCAACGGCGAGGCGATTTACGGCACCACCGCCTGGCGGCACCGTCCCAAGAACATGCGCGAAACCAAGGTCTATTTCACTCAGAAACCGGATGCCCTCTATGTGATCTGCGCGCGCTGGCCGCAGACACCGCTGGTGGTCAACCACATCGCCAAGGCCGACTCGGTTTCGCTGCTCGGTAGCCCCCTGCCGGTCACGTTCAAGTGTAGTGACGGGACGCTCACGATCAAGCCGCCCGTGGTCAATCCCGGCACCCTGCCCTGCGAGTACGCCTGGACCTTCAAGATTGCTCGTCCGCAGGAGTGAGCGCCGTGTGGCACGGTCGAGGGGATTGCAGAGGATATGGGTGCCCGATTTCGGTTATTGTCGTCTGAACTTCAAACCGCTAAGATGACGGTGTTTGTGGATTGGTACGGGGTTAGACAAAATGAGTACTTACCATCTTAATTCCTTTACAATCGGGGCATTCCGTGGGCTCCAAGGTATGACTTTTGAGCGGCTGGGGCGCTTCAACCTTTTGATCGGCGGCAACAATTCAGGTAAAACCTCGGTGCTTGAGGCCCTGCAAGCCTTTTGTAATCCGGAAGACCCGGCTGATTGGGCTAGAATAGCAAACGCCAGAAACACAAGTTCACGTTTGTTTTCGACCCATTCGTTGAACGACTGTTTGGTGTGGATGTTCCCGCACACGAAACAAACGGATACTGGTAGCTCTGGTTCGATTCAGCTTTCCAGTACTGGGGCATGTCCTGTCCGAGAGGTCAAGGCAAGTGTTCAACCTGTCTTCGGTATGCCAGATGAAGAGGATCTTAGGTATTTGGCGAAACGACCCCTAGACTCTAATCCCGCAACAGGTGGAACCTATGAGGGGATTGAGATCAAATTGGACTCTATACGTGCTCAGGACGGCTCGTCGACCGTTGCGGAGTCCGTTACCCGCCGTTTTTGGCAAGACGTCCCCTTTATTCGGAGACGCGCTAATTCATTCGCGTTTCCTGTGGCCGCAGTTTTGGGATTCGAATACCGTTTTGCTGAACGCTGCGCCGACAAGTATTCAAAGTTGAAGGTCGATCAACAAAAAGACCTTCTCGAACTTGCGCGAATGTTTGATTCCGGCATAGAGAGTATCAGTGTTGCGTCCGAAAACCGCCGACCTTACCTGAGGGTTGAACACAAGGATTTTGGCGAGGCGCCGCTCATGGTTTTTGGAGACGGCATGAAGCGTGTGCTTTTCATAGCGACGGGACTCGTTACAGCCAAAAATGGCCTCTTGCTTTTGGATGAGATCGAGAGCGGCATCCATGCGTTCGTTTTGCCGGAGATCATGAAATGGTTGTTCAAGGCGGCACGGGAGAACCACATTCAGATTTTTGCAACAACTCACAGCCTTGAGGCTGTAGATGCTGTGCTCTTATCTGCAAAAGAGACGCCCGATGAATTTGTCACGTACCGTCTGAGCAAAGAAGATCATCTCGCTAAACGGTTGAACTATAACCTGCTGACAGACCTTCGGGTTCATGGTGGCTTGGAGATCAGGTAATCCATGCGTGTCGATCTCATCGCAGTTGAAGGTGCACACGACCTTGCTTTTGTTCAGAGACTACTCAGCGCTTTCGGTTTTGAACAGAAGAGAAAATTGGATAACCCGGAAAACCCCTCGGAAAACATCCCGTCCGAGGTTCGAGAGTTAGTTCCTAAGACATTCCCAACAAACGAAGAGCGTGATATCCACAAACGCTCTGACGTTCCTGCTTTCCATGTCAAAGACGAACAGTGTGTGGTTCTGATTTCTACTGGAGGTGACTCCAAGCTTGTTGGGGGGGTGTCTTCTGCGATTGTAATTCTGGACAAAACTGATATTCGCCCGTCATCGATTGGTTTCATTTTGGATGCAGACAGTAATCTGCCTAAGCAATTTGATAAACTGAAAACTGAGTGGGGCGAAAAAAGTAAAGACAATGAATTACTCGGGACGTACTCGTTCCCTTCACATGTCGGCGTTTGTACCACAGGCACATGTCCGTTTGGCGTGTTCGTTATGCCCGACAATCAGAGCAGCGGCTCTTTAGAAACGCTCCTCCTGCAACGGGCGAAAGGTGTTTATCCAGTCCTGCATAAAAAGGCTGACGACTTTATTCAAGTCGTTAAGAACACCAAAGACGCGATTCCGCCCGGATCAGAACTGGGCTCGAAGGGGCAAAATGAGGGCAAGGCCGTCCTCCACGCCATGACCAGTGTATTGAAACCTGGGAAGACCCTTCAGGCCAGTATCAGCGATAATGAATGGGTTCCTCAAGCCCCGGATCAATTTCCAGATTTTTTTCTACCACTTGTGAAGTGTCTCTCGCAACTTCTCGATCTGAATTAGAAAGGGAAGAAGAGTCCGGGCATCGAACAGAAAAGACGAAAGGCGGCCGTGATGCGGTTGGGATGGAACGAGATCAAGCAGCGTGCAATCCGTTTCTCGCGGGAATGGGCTGGAGAGACCCGCGAACAAGCGGAGGCCAAATCTTTTTGGGACGCTTTTTTTGATGTGTTCGGCATCCCGCGCCGCAGTGTCGCAACCTTTGAGGAGCCGGTCCGCAAACTGAGCGGGCAGTATGGGTTCATCGACCTGTTCTGGAAAGGACGGCTGCTGGTCGAGCACAAAAGCCGCGGCAAGAGCCTAGATCGCGCCGAGTCTCAGGCGTTCGAGTACTTGCAGTCGTTGGCGGCCGAGGGTCGTCATGATGAAATTCCACGCTATGTGATCGTCACCGACTTCGACCGTCTCGCGCTTTATGATTTGGAGCCGGAGGAATCACATAACTTGCCGGTTTTCTGCGGGATGCATGTCCAGCGCGTCGAAATCCGGGTTAGCGACCTTCACCGTCACATTCGGTTGTTCGGCTTTATCCCCGGCTACAAGGTTCGCACGTTCGGCAAGGAAGATCCGATTAACATCAAAGCTGCGGAGGTGATGGGGCAGCTTCACGATGCTATGGCGGCGGGGGGCTACACGGGCCATGCGTTGGAACGCTTTCTTGTGCGCATTCTCTTTTGCCTCTTTGCTGAGGATACCGGCATCTTCGACCCCAATGTCTTTACGGAGTACATCGAGAACGAGACGCGGCCAGATGGCTCGGATCTCGGCCTACATCTTGCTCGGCTCTTTCAAGTGCTCGATACGCCACGCGAACAGAGACAGAGGAACCTTGACGAGCGCCTGCGTGGTTTGCCCTATGTGAACGGTGAACTGTTCTCCGAAAAATTACCGTTGGCCGACATGACTGCGGAGATGCGCGACGCACTCATCCGCTGTACCGGCTTCGACTGGAGCCGAATCTCGCCCGCTGTGTTCGGCTCGCTCTTCCAGTCGATCATGCAGCCTGCGGAGCGACGTCAGATCGGGGCGCACTACACCTCGGAGCGCGACATCCTCAAGCTGATCCATGCGTTGTTCCTTGATGACCTGCGGGCTGAGTTTGAAACGATTAAGCATGACCGCCGCAAGTTGTCGGTGTTCCATCAAAAA